>Ga0310691_10003911_pt1 | contig 17231 bp, 17 predicted proteins | sample 176DNAGHGlowgp2_FD_203887 | JGI IMG/M metagenome (GOLD analysis project Ga0310691, IMG submission 203887) | Sheep rumen microbial communities from Palmerston North, Manawatu-Wanganui, New Zealand - 1766 DNA GHGlow gp2 (v2) (version 2) | ecosystem: Host-associated > Mammals > Digestive system >...
GAGAACGTGCTTGGCGGTGTGGATGTGATCAACCGTCAGATGATCCTCACCTATCAGAAGGATGCCTCAGACCATGCCTATCTCTACGGTCTCGACGGTAAGTTGCGCCATGAGGTCAGACTCCCGTCGGTAGGCAGCGTGGGCTTCACTGGCGACGAAAAGGAACCTGAATGCTTCTATACGTTCACCTCGTTTACCATCCCTGGCACCGTCTACCGCTACGATATGGCCAAGGACGAGAGCACGCTGTACACTCAGCCAAAGGTGAAATTCCGTCAGGATGACTATACCTCGGAGCAGGTGTTCTTCCAGAGTAAAGACGGTACGCGCATACCCATGTTCCTTACTTATAAAAAAGGACTGAAGAAGAACGGCGCGAACCCCGTCTACCTCTACGGCTACGGTGGTTTCAACATCTCACTGGGTCCGAGTTTCTCAGCCAGCCGCATCCCCTTCCTCGAGAATGGCGGCATCTATGCCCAGGTGACGCTCCGAGGCGGCAGCGAGTATGGTGAGGAATGGCACTTGGCTGGCACAAAGATGCAGAAGCAGAACGTGTTTGACGACTTCATCGGCGCTGCAGAGTGGCTCATCAGCGAGGGCTATACCTGCAAGGACAAACTGGCCATCGTTGGCGGTTCTAACGGCGGACTGCTCGTGGGAGCCTGCATGACCCAGCGGCCAGACTTGTTTGGAGTGGCCATCCCACAGGTTGGCGTGATGGATATGCTGCGCTATCATAAGTTCACCATCGGTTGGAACTGGGCCAGCGACTACGGCACCAGCGAGGACTCTAAGGAGATGTTCGAGTATCTGCGCGGCTACTCTCCCCTTCACAACCTGAAGCCCGGCACCAGCTATCCTGCGACTCTCGTGACAACAGCCGACCATGACGACCGTGTGGTGCCTGCCCACTCGTTCAAGTTCGCTGCCACATTGCAGGAATGCCATCAGGGCAACAACCCCGTACTTATCCGCATCGACACGAAAGCAGGTCACGGAGGCGGCAAGCCGCTGGCGAAAGTGCTGGAGGAGCAAGCCGATATCTACGGATTCATCCTCTATAATATGGGAGTGAAATTCAAGTAAAAAAGAAATCCCGCCGAGTTGGCGGGATTTCTTTTTTTACTATTTTGCGTAGGCGACTGACCTCGTCTCTCGAATCACGGTAATCTTCACCTGACCCGGATAGGTCATCTCGTTCTGGATCTTCGTTGCAATGTCTGAGCTGAGAGCCTCGGCCTCGGCATCGTTCATCTTGTCGGCACCTACGATAACACGCAGCTCACGGCCAGCCTGGATAGCATAGGTCTTCGTGACACCAGGATAGCTCATGGCAATGGCCTCAAGGTCGTTGAGACGCTTGATGTAGGCCTCTACGATCTCACGACGGGCACCGGGACGGGCACCGCTGATAGCATCGCACACTTGAACGATGGGAGCAAGCAGGGTCTGCATCTCCATTTCGTCGTGGTGGGCACCGATGGCATTACAGATGTCGGGCTTCTCCTTGAACTCCTCGGCGATCTTTGCACCATAGAGTGCATGGGGCATCTCGCTCTCCTCGTCGGGCACCTTACCGATATCGTGGAGCAGACCGGCTCGCTTGGCTTTCTTCGGGTTCAGTCCAAGTTCGGCGGCCATGACTGCACAGAGATTAGCTGTCTCACGGGCATGCTGCAACAGGTTCTGTCCGTATGAGGAACGGTACTTCATCTTACCTATAATACGGATGAGCTCGGGATGGAGGCCATGGATACCAAGATCGATGGCTGTACGCTTACCGGTCTCAATAATCTCATTATCAAGCTGCTTCTTAACCTTGGCAACCACCTCCTCAATACGAGCCGGATGGATACGACCATCGCTGACGAGCTGATGGAGAGCCAGGCGGCATACTTCACGACGTACAGGATCGAAACCGCTGATAACGATGGCCTCAGGAGTATCGTCTACTACGATTTCAACACCGGCAGCAGCCTCAAGGGCACGGATATTGCGTCCTTCACGGCCGATGATGCGGCCCTTCACCTCGTCGTTATCAATATGGAACACGCTGACGGAGTTCTCAATGGCCGTCTCAGTGGCTACACGCTGGATGGTCTGAATGACGATCTTACGGGCCTGCTGGTTAGCGTTGAGCTTTGCTTCATCCATAATCTCATTGATATAGCTGGCTGCAGCTGTCTTGGCCTCGTCTTTCAGCGACTCGATAAGACGAGACTTGGCATCGGCAGCACTAAGCCCCGACACCTCTTCCAGCATCTCGCGTTCCTTGAGTTGCATCTTCTCAAGTTCCTCGGCCTTGACAGAGAGCAGGCGCTTCTCATTGTCAATGCGCTGCTGCTGGTTGTCGAGCTCGTTCTTCTTGCGACCCAGCTCTTCCTGACGCTGATTAAGGGAGATTTCACGCTGCTTCAGCTTGTTCTCACTCTGCTGCATCTGCTGGTTGCGCTGCTGCATTTCTTTCTCCAACTCGCTCTTCTTGTTAAGGAATTTCTCCTTCACCTCGAGCAGTTTCTTCTCCTTGATGACTTCTGCCTCTTTCTGGGCAGAGTCGATCATCTCATTGTATTTCCCCTTCAGAACGAAGCGGAAAATCAGATATCCGCCAACTCCACCCAGTACGAGTGCGCCGGCAGCGATCAATAATACAAAAATTAAATCCATAAAAAATTTATATTGTTAATAATGTTATTCTCACTTCAGTGCCTCCTCAATCTCAGAAGTCAACTTCGCGAGAATACCATCATAGGGAGCCGTATCGTTCTTACCGTGTTCACGTTCATAGAGCAGCGCCACATCTATCAGCGTCATCAACGCAATAGTGTGCTCGCCCTTCTTACCCTTATAAGCTTGAGAATAAGCATTATAACGGTTGGTGACGAGCTTGGCTGCCTTACGGTAGAACTCTTCATCGGCACGGTTGACCGTCACCTCGATCTCCTCATCGTAGACGTGCAACCGTATATGTAGTTTCTCATTGTTTACTTCTGGCATCGGATAGCAAATTACTGTTCGTTACTCAGGATGGCAATGCACTTGTTCACCTGTCGGATCATCCGGGAAAGGCGTTCCTTTGCCTCATCCAAATTCCCATCGGAGATTTCGAGCATTCGTGCCATTTGCAAGGAGCGGTAGTCACTCTCCGCCTGAGAAAGCTTGGATTTGAGTTCGTCAACCTCACGTGCCTGCTCATTTATCTGAGCTTGCAGACGACCATTTTCCCTCTTCAATTGCTGAAACTGGAGGATCATCTGACGCACACGGGTCTCGAAATTTGTCAATGTCTTCTCACTTGGATTCATCACGTAACTATTTGGCCTACAAAGTTAAGGCAAATAATTGAAAAGTGAAAGGTGAAACAAGAAAAGTCAATGATATTTCTTATTTTTTAACGTTTCGCTCTTAATGGCAGAGGCCGATTCCTTAATTTTCACTTCTTTTGGGTTCCTTCTTCGCAAGCATCACCACACGATATACAAAATCGGTGACCCACTTCTGAGAGAAGCCAAGGCGACGGTTATACTCACGAACAGAAACGACGGTCTTCAGGACGTCGGGCTCCTTGAAATCGTTCTTATTGAAAATGTCACCGACAGTCTTCTCTGTCATCGTGTAAAGTGCCTTTTTCATGAAACCAGGCAGACGGAGCTTGAATTTCATCAGATTTCCCGTCAACATCATGATGTCTTGCGTAAAGCCCTGAAACTGGAGAAGGTAGGTCTGTGCATCCTGCACTTTCTTACAGCGGCGGTGCAGGCTCTGGTCTATCTCCTTGAAGAAGGCATCATCCATCTGATACATCGACTTAAGCATGTTCTTACAACGACTTCGTTCACCGACACCAAGTTTATTGTTGACCGTAGGCACCTTCAGCGTAGACTTAAACACGCGTAGGTCTGGCAGAGCTGCCAGATTGGTGATTCCAAGATCAGCGGCCATGCATGCCTGAAAATAGACTCGAATGAGGGACATGAAGTCTTCCATGCCACCAACATTCTGATCGTCTTTACGTCCAAAAAATTTATTCCATAATCCCATAGATTCTTGCTTTATGTTTATAATCGAGTGCAAAGATACTACTTTTTTACCTCAGAATGCGCAAAAAAAGAAAAATAATTGGTTTTATATGAATAATATGCGGATATTTTTGTACTTTTGCACCCAAAATCTATTAAAAATATGAAAGGTATCGTATTAGCAGGAGGTTCGGGCACCCGCCTCTACCCCATCACCAAAGGAATCAGCAAGCAGCTGATCCCCATCTTCGACAAACCGATGATCTATTATCCCATCTCTACACTGATGTTGGCTGGCATCAGGGAGATACTGATCATTTCAACCCCCTACGACCTGCCTGGCTTCAAGCGTCTCTTAGGCGACGGCTCCGATTTGGGCGTTCGTTTTGAGTATGCAGAACAGCCCTCACCCGACGGTCTGGCACAGGCTTTCATCATCGGCGAGGAATTCATCGGTGATGACTGTGTATGTCTTGTACTGGGTGACAACATTTTCTACGGAAGCGGATTTACGGGCATGCTCAAACAGGCTGTCATCAATGCCGAGCAGAACAATCATGCCACTGTATTCGGCTACTGGGTGAACGACCCTGAGCGTTATGGTGTAGCAGAGTTTGACAGGGAAGGAAACTGCCTTAGCATTGAGGAGAAGCCCGCCAATCCCAAATCGAACTATGCCGTTGTAGGACTGTATTTCTATCCCAACAGCGTGGTGGAAATTGCGAAGAACATCAAGCCCAGCCCACGTGGAGAACTAGAGATTACGACTGTGAACCAACAGTATCTGCAGCAGAAGAATCTGTTGGTTCAGACACTTCAGCGCGGTTTCGCCTGGCTCGATACAGGTACCCACGATTCACTGTCGGAGGCTTCGACATTCATCGAAGTCATTGAAAAGAGGCAAGGCCTGAAGGTGGCCTGTCTGGAAGAGATTGCCTATAAGCGGGGCTGGATCAGCAAGGATAAGCTCATCGAGATTGCCAAGCCGATGGCAAAGAACGACTACGGCCAGTATCTGCTGCGCCGTGCTGAGGAGTACATCAGATAGGGTACTCCTTCACACAACGGCTGAGGGCCGAGGGGTTTCCCATATCATACATTCGGCCCTTCAACCGTATACCCATCATACCACTTCGCTGACGGACGGCTTCCAAGGCTGAGGTAAGTTCAATCTCACTCACATGGTCGCCGTCTATCTCCATTTGCATGATGTCCTCATGCAATTGGGCAAACACCTCGGGGGTGAGGATATACTGTCCAAAGACACTGTAATATTCTTTTTCACCGTCCTTGTTGCGGACACCCAAGAACTCCTCGGCATAACTCGACTTCGGCTTTTCCTGCATAACATTGACATTCAGGACGGAATGTTCCTTGTCCTCCCAGATTCCATGAAGAATACCATAATGACTCACTTCAGACAAGGGGATGCTGTGAATACTGACCATCAGCGAGTTGTAACGCTCATACTCCTCTATCATCTGCAGGGCACAGGGTTTATTTGACTCACTACGGTAAATCGTGTCACCCAGCAACAGCATCACCGGCTCGTTGCGTGCAAACTGAGCTGCCTGATAGACTGCATGGCCGAAGCCACGTTTCTCGCGCTGATAGACATAATGGAGCCGCTTGCCGATATCCAGAATATGATTTTCAAACTCCTGAGCCTCAGCATTAAGCTTCCGGAGATGCTCTTCGGGCAATGGGCGCTCAAAGTAATCAGCATAGAGTTGGCGCTCCTCTTCGGAACCCAACACAAGACAAATCTCCTCAATGCCGCTCTTCACAAGCTCTTCAAGAAGTATGAGGATGACAGGACGAACGAGACCGTCGGGACAGGGAATCGGGAAGAAGTCTTTCTTCAGGGCACGGGTGGCGGGATAGAGCCGTGTTCCGAAGCCCGCAACGGGAATGATAGCACGGCGCACGGTATGAACAGGCTTCAATGTGAGCATATATGCCTTCATACCGTGATCATTAAGGTAATCCACCAGTTGTCTCTGCGCCTCCTCGTTTCGTGCCAGGAACTGAACAGAGCCGTCACCATGGGAGCCAACTCCTTTTCCGCCCCAAATCATAGGCTGGATCTTGGGGTCTTGCAAGACACTGTGGAGTTTGGGAGAAATGAGAGCGGGCGACATCGGTGCCACCTTGGCATCGAAAAGAGCCTCTGCCTCGGTCATCAGACGACCCAGAGCTTCTGCATCACCTTCTGCCATATACTTGGTGGCGCGGTCTACAATGTCGAGGTTCTGCTGTCCCAAAGCTTCATGTTCTGCACGCTCGGCATCAGTTGTGGGGAAGGGATAGGCCTTGTTTAAATCGGACAGGATCTTGATAGTGTCTTTCTCGGCACACAGATCGGCAAAGACCCAGAAAAGATGTTTCCTCACGTTAAGGGAGCGAACCTCAATCTCATCGCCATCGAACGTCATCAGGTTTGGCTTCACACCGAAAGCACAGGCCTGATCCAGACGACCACAGCGACTGCTAGTTCGCAGTTCTCCCAAATAGGCGATATTCATTTCGCCTAAAGTGTTCAGATTCAAATTATATAATAAATTGAACGCGCGTGCAACAAGAACACAAATGGCAGCAGAACTGGAGAGGCCGCTCTTGATCGGGAGTGTCATCGATGTAATGCGGATCCGTACACCACCCACTTTGTACCACTCCAGCATATAGGAAGCGACACCAGCACAATAGCAGAAGAACGAACCAGACTTAGCAATGCGTTTCAATTCTGTCTCGTCCATCCGACAGGAAAAATCCTGCCACACGTCTGACATCTCTGAAGCTTCGCTATAGAGTTCAAAGACGTTGCTTCTCTCCACTTCGGCATAGATTCCTTGTTCAATACCTGTCACAATAGCAGCACCCGGGGCAATGTCGGCATTCATCGTACGATAGTGACCTGCCCAGTCTGTATGCTCCCCAAAGAGACAAAGGCGTCCCGGTACAAAAAGTTTGACCATAATAACTGTTTTTATAGTGCAAAGTTAGTAAAAATATAGTAGATAACGCTCTTTTTTGATGTTTTTTGCAAAATAATTTGGCTATTTCAGCGAAAATGTATACTTTTGCGGCGGATTATTAACAATTAAAAAGATTATTGCCTATCGAAACAAACTTTACTCATTACAAATAATTTGAACATAAAAGTATATGAGTACGTTAGAAAGTATGACCGACGAGGAGTTGGCATTATCTTACATCAATGGCAATAACCAAGCATTCGATGAGTTACTTTCGCGGAGTCAGGACAAAATCTTCAACTATATCATGTATATAGTGAAGGATGAGGATTTGGCCAATGACCTGTTCCAAGAGACTTTCCTGAAAGCAATTACGAAAATGCGAAGTGGCAGATATACAGATACAGGTAAGTTCTTCTGGTGGCTGACACGTGTGGCCCACAATGTGATCATCGACTACTACCGCGCCCAGAAGAGCAGCAAGATTGTAGAACCCACAAAAGACAACGACCTGTCGAACTTGAGCAGCAACTCTCTCATAGACAGCAACCGTGAAAGTGAACTGGCAAACGAACAGGTTCTGCGCGACGTAAAGAAGTTGGTGGAAGCCCTTCCTGAGTCGCAACGTGAGGTTGTGATTATGCGTTACTTCCAAGAACTGTCGTTCAAGGAGATTGCGGAGATGACTGGTGTCAGTATCAACACCTCTTTAGGCAGAATGCGCTATGCACTGATGAATCTCAGGAAATTGACTCATCAGCATGGTGTAAACCTTGTGCTAGAGTAACTTTTTGTTTACGGTTTACAGTTTACGGTTTACAGTTTACGGTTTACAGTTTACGGTTTACAGTTTACGGTTTACAATTTACGGTTTACAGTTTACAGTTTACAGATAATTTGCTGGCAAGCCATTCTGGTCCAACAATGTAATCACCTGTAAACTGTAAACCGTAAACTGTAAACTAAAGACTCCTAAGGCTTTGAATCACATTCTCCGGATTGGAGGCATTGAAGACATAGCTACCACTGACAAGCACATCAACTCCGGCAGCCACCAAACGTGGAGCGGTCTCGCCTTGTACACCGCCATCCACCTCGATAAGGGTCTGGCAGCCTTTCTCTGCAATCATCCGACGTAGGCGCTTCACCTTATCGATAGTGTTCTCGATGAACTTCTGTCCTCCAAAACCAGGGTTGACACTCATCAGTAGCACCATCTCTACGTCACCTAGGATATCCTCAAGCACAGAGACAGGTGTAGAGGGGTTAAGCGTGACACCAGCCTTCATACCTGCATCGTGGATTTCCTGAACTGTACGGTGCAGATGAACAGAGGCTTCGTAATGCACATTCATCATCATCGCCCCGAGCTTGGCTGTCTGTTTGATGTAGCGTTCAGGACGCTCTATCATATAGTGCACATCGAGAGGTTTGATGCAGGCTTTGGCTACCGCCTCGAGGACAGGGAAACCAAAGGAAATATTAGGGACGAATGAGCCGTCCATCACGTCAAGATGAAGCCAGTCGGCCTCACTGCGGTTAATCATATCGATGTCGCGGTCGAGATGAAGGAAGTCGGCGGCGAGCAATGAAGGTGAAACTATTGCCATAATCCTGTCAATTCAGGCACTGAGCCTGTTTGTTATTCTTTACGCGGTAGGTGTATGCGTACTGCCGGATAATGTCGAGCGTCTGCTCGCGGGGTTTAAACAATTCGGGAGTAAAATGCTTCATAGGCAAAACTTTTAAATGTTTATACCATAGAAACGCATACATATCCTACTTTATTATATAATTCTCAAAATTTTTATTCCCATTCAAAAAATCACGAGCTGTCATCCGTTTCTTGCCTGCCAACTGGAGTTCATCTATCTGAAGCAGGAAATCGGCTGTCGTGATATAAAGGAGTCCCTTGTAGATGACAATCATGCCAGGACGCATACCTACATTCTTTTGAGTCTTTGTTGCCTTGAAGATCTTCAAATCAACGGACTTGCCGTCTGGACCCATCAACTGTGTCCATGCACCTGGACAGGGACTTAATCCACGTATAAAGTCGTAGATACGCTTACAGGGACGATCCCAGATGATCTCACAATTGTTCTTGAAGATTTTCGGGGCCTCATATAGACGATGGAACTTCCCCTCCAACTCTTCCTGTGGAATACTCTCAGGATGACCATCAGCGTCGACTATCTTCTCAAGCGTTTCCATGCAGATTTCCGCACCGAGGTGCATCAGTCCGTTGTAGACATATTCCACATCGGCTTCGTCGGGAATATCGAAAGGCTTCTGCAAAATGATGCGGCCAGTATCTATCTCCTTGTCAAGGAAGAACGTAGTGACCCCCGTCTGCGTCTCACCGTTGATAACGGCCCAATTGATGGGGGCGGCTCCACGGTATTGTGGCAAAAGGGCTGCATGGACATTGAAAGTACCATATTCTGGCATATCCCACACAACCTCTGGCAACATACGAAAAGCCACAACCACCTGAAGATTGGCATGATAGCTACGCAATTCCTCAACAAAAGCAGGATCTTTCATCTTCTCGGGTTGTAGGACGGGAAGGTTGTATTCAAGTGCGAACTTCTTGACTTCCGATGGCTGTACTTCCGTCTGATGACGACCTACGGCTTTATCCGGCTGTGTGACTACAGCCACTACATTATACTCACTTTCCACCAGTGCCCTCAGTGTCTCCACCGCAAACTCTGGCGTACCCATAAACACAATTCGCAAATCTTTCTTCTCCATCACCTTAACTAATTTAGTATGTTAACAACTAATCCTCGCTCATATCAGCAACCATCTTCCGATACATTGTATAGATACGCTGTCGGGAGATGTAGCCCTTAAGTCGGTTCTCCACATCGAAGACCGGCAACCAGTTGGCGCCCGTATTGTCAAAAGCCTGCATTACCTCAGCCATCGGAGTGGCATCACTCAGACGTGCCTTTGGCTCAGTCATCAGCTGGGCTGCGTTGAAATGATGATATAGCTCAATGCGGAACACAACGTTACGAATCTTCATAATATCAATTTCGCCCAACAGCTCCCCTGCGGCATCAAGCACAGGCAGTACGGTAGAGTGACTGCGGCTGATCTTATGCACGATCTGGCCTAGTTCCATCTCTGGCGTCACCCCCAGATAGTCACGTTCAATCACGGAGTCCAGGTTCATCAGCGTCAGCACCGCATGGTCGGTATGGTGCGTGAGAAGTTTCCCCTGGCGAGCCAGACGTGAACCGTAGATACTATGGGGCTCAAAAATGATAATAGTGAGGTAGGCACAGACACTGACAATCATCAACGGCATGAACATTGTATAGCCTCCCGTCAGTTCTGCTATCAGGAACACTCCCGTCAACGGCGCATGCATCACGCCAGACATCACACCAGCCATACCCAACAGGGCGAAGTTCTTCTCAGGCACATAGACACCTATCTGGTTGATATTCCATAGCCGTGAAAAAAGGAATCCTGCAAAACAGCCGATGAATAACGAAGGTGCAAACGTTCCACCGCACCCACCACCGCCATTAGTTGCAGAAGTGGCTACAACCTTGGTAAACAGCACCAATGCTATATAAGGTATAAGCATGGCTCCCTGTCCAGCAAACAGCGAGTTATTCAATATGCTGTTCCAGTCTTCTTGCGTTCGTCCATTTAGCAGGAGGTTGATACTACTGTAGCCTTCGCCATAGAGAGCCGGAAACAGGAATATAAGCAAACTCAGCACCGTACCACCGATAGCCAACTTGACGTAAGGTTTGTCCTTGAAACGAGCAAAAACATCCTCGCAGGCCCCCATCATCCGAATAAAATAGAGCGACACCAAACCACAAGTAATACCCAACAGCACGCAAGCCGGGATACGCTGCACAGACCACCCACTGTCGAGATGGAATGTGAACAGGGCGGCGTCGCCACTGAAAATATAGGTAAAGCATGTGGCCGTCACACAGGAGACAAGTATCGGCAACAGTGCAGACATCGTCATATCAATCATCAGTACCTCTAGCGTGAACACCAGCCCGGCTATCGGAGCCTTGAAGATGCCGGCGATAGCTCCAGCCGCACCACAGCCCACAAGCGTCATCAGCATCTTACGATCCATGTGGAACAGTTTCCCGAGGTTCGAACCGATGGCAGAACCCGTCAATACTATAGGGGCCTCTGCTCCAACCGAACCGCCAAAGCCTATGGTGATGGCCGAAGCAATGACTGACGACCAGCAGTTGTGCGACTTGAGCCTCGACTTGTTGGACGAGATGGCATAAAGGATACGGGTGATACCGTGAGAGATATTATCCTTGACGATATAGCGCACAAACAGTGATGTCAGATAGATACCCACGACGGGATAAACCAGATAGAGCCAGTTGGCGCCTGTACGGTCAAAAGAACTAGTGAGTAGCAGTACGATCTGATTGATAATCCAATGAAGCACGAAGGCTGCGACTGCAGCAAAAAAGCCGACAATCAAGGCGAGAATGATCATGAACATCTTCTCGCTGACATGCTCCACCCGCCATTCGTGTAGCCGCTGGAGCCAATTGAGTCGTCTATCGTTTACTGCCGCTTCCATTTTTTGTTGGCACAGATTACACGGCTCTCTTATGAGAAACGCTGCTTTCCTATGCGCAGCCTGCCGTGTCTTTATTTAAAACCGTGTCATCCGTGCCTAATATTTTATTTCCTAATCACAGTAACTTCTCCGTTTTCTTTGAGTTTGATGATGCTCGACGGGGTGTGGGGCTTATGCTCCTGACGACGCGACCAACACACATAATCGACAGCCTCGATAATCCGAGGGTCAATGTCACAGTAATTCTGTGCTGCAGGCTCACCGCTGATATTAGCAGAAGTCGAGACAATCGCTTTCTGAAACCTATAGCAGAGTTCTTTTGAAAACGGCTCATTGGTGATCCTAATTCCAACACTGCCGTCCTCGGCAATCAGATTCTCAGCCAGATTAATGGCTCCGTCAAGTATAAGTGTGGTCGGCTTCCCCCCTTCAGCGAGACTATCTATGAGTTGCCAAGCCACATCGGGCACATTTCTAAAGTACCGCTGCATCCGAGCGTCAGAGTCTACCAGACAGATAAGTGCCTTCGAGTCATCACGCTGTTTAATGGCATATACCCGTTTCACTGCCTCCGCATTGGTAGCGTCGCAGCCGATACCCCACACGGTGTCTGTCGGATAGAGGATCACCCCACCCTTCCGCATGGTCTCGACAGCTTGCCTTATGTCTTCTTCTCTTGTCATCTTCCCAACAAATATCGTTCTGCCAAGATGGCAGCCTGACAACCGGAGCCTGCTGCCGAGATAGCCTGTCTGAATTCTGGATCGGCACAGTCGCCAGCCACAAACACACCGGGTATTCTAGTTCTGGGCGTACCGTCAATCTTCTTCAGATAACCCACCTCATCGGTTTCAAGCCACTCCTTGAAGATATCAGTATTAGGCTTATGACCAATGGCGAGGAAGAAACCGTCAATGGCGATATCCACCAGTTGCTCGTCAGGCTCTCCCTTACGTTTCACCAGATGAGCTCCTTCCACGCCATTCTCACCAAAGAGGCCAAGCGTATTGTGCTCAAACAGTATTTCAATGTTCTCACGTTCCTTCACACGTTGCTGCATCACCTGAGAGGCACGCAGGAAAGGCTTACGTACAATCAAATAGACTTTCTTGGCAAGGCCCGACAGATAGAGGGCGTCTTCACAAGCCGTATCGCCACCTCCCACAACGGCCACAGTTTTCTTACGATAGAAGAAACCATCACAGGTAGCACAAGCACTTACACCCTGACCGTTATACTTACGTTCGTCATCCAGTCCAAGATATTTGGCAGAGGCTCCTGTAGCGATGATTACTGTGTCAGCGGATATCTCTACACCATTGTCCGCGGTACAGACATACGGCGCTTTTGAGAAGTCCACCTTCACGATTTCACCATCACGGATGTCGGTACCAAAGCGCTCCGCCTGCTCACGAAGATCCATCATCATCTGATTGCCGTCCACGCCTTGGGGATAGCCGGGGAAGTTCTCCACTTCTGTGGTCTGCGTCAGCTGACCACCAGGTTGCAGGCCACAGTACTCTATGGGACCAAGGTTAGCACGACTGGCGTAAATGGCAGCAGTATATCCCGCAGGACCACTGCCAATAATCAGGCATTTTGTCTTATCCATACAATTACGTTTTATCTGTTAAATTAGAACTCACTGGTAAAGTGGAACTTGATATGCTTGAAGTCTTCCTGAGCCATTGATAACACATAGCCAGAGTCTGCGAGGAAAACATCACGACCTTCCTTGTCCTTGGCCATGTACTGATATTTACGCTTCTTGAAGTTCTCCAGTTCCACATCGTCATCACTCTCAATCCAACAGGCCTTGTACAGATGAACGGGTTCCCAGCGGCACTTGGCGTTGTACTCGTTCTCAAGGCGATATTGGATAACCTCGAACTGCAACTGACCAACGGTGCCTATTATCTTGCGGTTGTTGAACTGATTGACGAACAACTGGGCCACGCCCTCGTCCATCAACTGATCGATGCCCTTCTGGAGCTGCTTCGACTTCATCGGGTCGTCATTCTCGATGTATTTGAAAAGTTCCGGTGAGAAGGACGGCAAACCGCGGAAATGCAGTTGTTCGCCCTCGGTGAGTGTATCACCGATCTTAAATATACCACCTGTATCAGGCAGTCCCACGATATCCCCTGGCCATGCCTCGTCGATAGTCGACTTTCTCTGAGCCATGAATTGCGTAGGAGAGGTAAAGCGCATGGTCTTCCCCTGACGTACATGCAGATAGGGCTGGTTACGACGGAACTGACCGCTGCACACCTTACAGAAGGCAATACACGAACGGTGGTTGGGGTCGATATTGGCAGTAATCTTGAAGATAAAGCCCGTAAACTTCGGTTCTTCTGGCTGCACGTCGCGCTCCTCGGCCTTCGTCGGACGGGGTGATGGAGCAATCTCCACAAAGCAGTTCAGAAGTTCCTGCACGCCGAAATTGTTCAAAGCAGAACCAAAGAACACGGGTGCCACCTCAGCGTTTCTATACGTCTCAACGTCGAATTCGGGATAGACACCATCTACGAGTTCCAAGTCCTCGCGCAGTTTCTGAGCATCCTGCTCCCCTACCCGCTTGTCGAGTTCCGCGCTTTCAATATCCACCTCCACTTTTTCCGTCACACGCTGTTTGTCGGGGGTGAAGAGGTCAAGCTTCTGCTCATAGATGTTATACACGCCCTTGAACTTCGCACCCTGATTGATGGGCCAAGACAGGGGACGCACGCTGATCTCCAGCTCCTGTTCGAGTTCGTCGAGCAGGTCAAAGGGATCACGGCCCTCGCGGTCCATCTTGTTGATGAAAATGATGACAGGCGTCTTCCTCATACGGCAGACTGTCATCAGTTTCCTGGTCTGTGTCTCCACACCCTTCGCTCCGTCCACCACGATAATCGCTGAGTCGACAGCCGTCAACGTACGGAATGTATCCTCGGCAAAGTCCTGGTGTCCAGGGGTGTCGAGAATATTCACCTTATATTCTATGTCAGAACCATCAGGCTGATAATCAAATTCCATCACAGAGGTAGACACCGAGATACCGCGTTGTTTCTCAATGTCCATCCAGTCAGAGGTGGCAGTCTTCTTGATTTTATTGTTCTTCACTGCGCCTGCAACTTGAATCTGTCCGCCAAAGAGCAGGAACTTCTCCGTCAGCGTCGTCTTTCCGGCATCCGGGTGCGATATGATCGCAAACGTTCTTCTTCTATCTATTTCCTGGTTCATACTTTCTTCATATTTAGGCACGGATTACACGGCTTTATATTAAGACACGGCTTCTTTTTCATCCGTTTCTCCGGCCTTTGTCAATATCTTACGTTTTACTTTTACTGAATGACCAAAATTGATCAGCAATCCTAATTCCATACGACTTGCCGCCAAGTAGTTTAGCAGTTGCCATTCATGCTCTGGCCTTAAATCAACCACTGCTTTTAACTCAACAATAATTTTGTCCTCAACGACCATGTCTGCCACATAATGGCCAACTTTCTCTCCTTTATAGTAAACATCCATGGTCTTCTGGCACTCACATTTCAGTCCTGATTGAGTCAATTCTTTATATAGAGCATTTCCGTACACAGCCTCCAAAAAACCGAAGCCCAACTCATTATGTACCACATGAGCAGCGTGAACTATCTTCTTAGACAAATCTTCGTACAGCATCTAACTCCTGTTTTTAATCCTTGAAAGCTGTGTTTTAATTCATTAAAGCCGTGTCATCCGTGCCTATTATTATCTTCGCATCTTATTATCATCGCATCATCTGAGGCTAACGATCTAATTTAGCAATGCATTCAGCGAGGCTTTCTTCCCAATAGGGCACCTCGATACCATAGGTCTGTTTGATCTTTGTCTTGTCGAGCACGGAGTAGTGCGGACGGGCTGCGGGCGTCGGATACTCTTCGGTGTGAAGAGGACGAACGTGACAGGTCGTGATACCGGCGATACGATGGATGGCCTTTGTGAAGTCATACCATGAGATGACTCCCTCATTGCTGAAGTGATACAATCCAGGCTTCACTCCCTGATTGATGGCGGCAAAGATAGCCACAGCCAAGTCACGGGCATAGGTCGGCGTACCTATCTGGTCGAAGATGACCCCCAACTCCGGCTTCTCCTTACCCAGACGAATCATCGTCTTCACAAAGTTGTTGCCAAAAGTGGAATACAGCCAAGCCGTACGGATGATCATCGACTGTTCACAGGCAGCCATCACAGCCTTCTCGCCGTCGAGCTTCGTCGAGCCGTAAACGCTGTTCGGACACACGGGATCGGTCTCGACATACGGTGTATGGTTCGTGCCGTCAAACACATAATCCGTTGATATCTGTATCATCCAACCGCCACGCTTGCCGACGGCTTCAGCCAAGTAACCAGGCGCAACAGCATTCAGCAAGTGGCACAACTCTTGATTCTCTTCCGCCTTGTCTACAGCGGTATAGGCGGCACAGTTCACGATACCCTCAATATCATTCTCGCTCACGAACGCCTCGATGGCCTCCTTGCTGGTGATATCCAGCTCGGCCACGTCCGTATTAAAATAGGTATGCTGGGGATTCTCCTTCTCCAGCAACTGCATCTCATTTCCCAATTGGCCATTACAGCCCGTAATCAATATCCTCATTTCGTTTCAATTTTTCTTTGGCACGGATTACACGACTCTCTTATGAGAAACACAGCTCTCTTTACGCGCAGCCAGCCGTGTCTTTATTTAAAGCCGTGTCATCCGTGCCTCATATATTTTTATTCGAATTTCAATCCTTCTTCCTTATCTTTGTGATAATAGTCGCTGAGCATGCCGATGAAAGTCGAGATCTCCTTCACGGCGTGAGCCGTCTCAGGCGAGATATTCTTCTTTTGCAGACGCAAGAGCATCACACCATAGAGCGAGTTGAAGCACGTCTCAATCTCATTCTCATCCTTGTTAGCCCCACGGTTGCGCAGTTCCACAATGAACGGCAGCACCTTGTAGTAAGCCGTATTGTAGAACGGGAACTTCGGCGACTGCAACAGCTGTTCGTGCAGTTCCTCCAGCATCTGGATCGTCACCTTATTAATCTGCAGATGTCCCTTCTCCCGACAGCCCTCCTGGTTCATCATCCGGATCAGGTTGCCAAACCAGTCAATCTCTTCTTCTTTCTGTTCCTCCGTAAAGTCAAATCGACTGACATATTCGTCGCGGATTCTCCTCAGCGAGCAGTCGAATGCCCGTATCGTATCTTCTATCTGCCACATATAGAGCAGATATTCGGCAATGTTCTTCTTACGTAATTCCTGTGCTACAAACATATTTCGATTTGTCTATGTTGTCAAAGTTGTCGTCAGAAAAAGCGAATCAGGTTGGTCGTCAGGCCCAACAACATAATGACGCTGCCGATGATCACAGCCACGCCAATGATCTGGTTGATGATGCGGATTCCTGCCGTATCGAACTTGGTACGGATGCGATCCACCAACCAGGTCAGTCCCCACCACCATAACAATGCACCGCCCACAATGCTGGCAAAGCCCACAAACATCTCGAACGGATGGTCGGGCAGTACGAAAGCGAACTGGGCATACATAGCGAGGAAAAGGAAGATAATCAGCGGATTAGAGAAGGTCACGAGGAATGCCGTCCACGTGTTATACCACAATGTTCCC
>Ga0310691_10003913_pt1 | contig 17228 bp, 16 predicted proteins | sample 176DNAGHGlowgp2_FD_203887 | JGI IMG/M metagenome (GOLD analysis project Ga0310691, IMG submission 203887) | Sheep rumen microbial communities from Palmerston North, Manawatu-Wanganui, New Zealand - 1766 DNA GHGlow gp2 (v2) (version 2) | ecosystem: Host-associated > Mammals > Digestive system >...
GGTAAATGGACCAAATCCATTTGGCCATCGTTGAGAGGCGTGGGTGCATCTTGGTGCGTAAAGGTCCGGTGGCCTCAGCGGCAAACACCTTCACAGAACCACTTCCCACCATGGAAGGGAGAATGGCAATGGTGAAGAACACGATACCCAGTCCGCCGATCCATTGTGTCTGGGTGCGCCAATAGAGTGTGGCATGGGGTAGCCACTCCACGTCGTCGAGGATGGAGGCTCCCGTAGTGGAGAAACCTGACATCGTCTCGAAGAAGGCATCAGTCACATGTCCTATATAGCCGCTGATAAGGAAAGGTAGCATGCCAAATAAACTGAACACAATCCATGTGACCGTAACCAGTAGGTAAGCGTCACGGCGACTCAGGTTGTTGTCGGCATTGCGCCCCAGGTATCTTAGTACAAAACCGCTGCAGAGCGTAAGGAGGGCGGAAATGAGGAATGCAACGAAGTCGTCTTCCTGATAGCAGAAGGCAATGGTTGCACAGAAAAGAAGCAGCGATCCCAACATGAAGAGCAGAGCCCCCAGTACCTTATATATCAGTTGGAAGTTCACCATAACGTGTCGGTCTTGAAGTATTTCTCCAATTTCTTCAGGTTCTGCTCATGACAGAATACCATGACAGAGTCGCCAGCCATAATGCGGGTGTTACCATTGACCAGGATGCCTACGTCATTGCGGACCAGTCCGCCGATGGTGACACCGAAAGGAAGGCCTAAATCCTTGACCGCCTTTTTGGTGACCTTGGAGTCTTCTGCTGCAACGAACTCGGCAACGTCAGAGTCGACCATCATCAGTGAACGCACGTTGCTCACGTCGGCATCAAGCATCATTTGGTAGATATGGTCGGCTGCCAAAGTCTTTTTGTTGATGATGGTTCCAATATCAAGACTCTCCGCCATTTCGACATAATCCAGGTTCTCAACCATAGCTACGGTCTTTCGGACTCCCAGTCGCTTGGCTGTCAGGCAAGCAAGGATGTTGGTCTCTGCATTACCCGTAAGGGCAACGAAAGCTTGGGTGTTCTGAATGCCTTCCTCCTGAAGCAAGCCAAGGTCACGGCCGTCACCATGGATAACCATCGTGTCGACATCGTTCAACTGCTCATTCAGTTGTTCGCAGCGCGACTCGTCAGCCTCGATGATTTTCAGGTTCATATAGTCGGGAGCTGTCTTCGCTACGCGTACAGATGTCTTGCCGCCTCCCATAATGATGACATTCTTTACATCGGCATAGTGCTCCTTGCCGGAAATCTTGCGGATATAAGGAATGTATTCACGGGTGGTCATAAAATAGGCGATGTCGTTGATGCGCAACTCATCGTTGCCACTGGGTATTAAAGTGTCATTACCCCGTTTGATAGCCACGACATGATAGGGGTCGTCGGGACCACATAACTCACGCAGTGGCTGGTTAAGGACTTCGCACGTTTCGCGCAGCTTGATGCCCAGCATAACCAATGCACCTCCGTGTACATCCCACCGCTGGCGTACCCACGACATCTTCAGTCCGTTGGTAATGTCAATGGCTGCCAGCGCCTCGGGGTAAATGAGGGAGTTGATGCCCATCTGTTCGAAGAACGACAGTTGGGCTGGAGCCAGGTATTCGATGTTGTCAATACGCGCTACCGTTTTCTTGGCTCCCAGCGCATGGGCTATCATACAAGCTGTCATGTTGCGACTCTCGTCGGTGGTGACACCCACAAAGAGGTCGGCATCCTCTACACCTGCTTCCTTTAGCGTCTGGATGCTGGTGGGTGAACCGTGCAGGGTCATGATGTCGTACCGACTTTCCAGTCCGGCCAACCGTTCTATATAGTCGTCAACCAACACACAGTCCTGATGGTCCTTCGAGAGTAGTTTAGACAGGTGAGTACCTACGGCGCCTGCCCCGCCAATGACTATTTTCATAAAAGTCCTTGTATAGTTTCCCTGATATGTTCCTCGTCAATGCCTACAATGTTCTGTAGTTGTGCCACCGTACCATGTTCCACAAAGTGGTCGGGCAGTCCGAGACGCTTGATAACTGGCGTATAGTCGTGCTCGCTCATCCATTCCAGGATGGCAGAGCCCATACCTCCGTTCCGTACGCCGTCTTCTACAGTGACGATCTTCTTGAATTTGCGGCCTATCTCATGAAGCATCTCCTCATCGAGCGGTTTAAGGAAACGTAAATCGTAATGAGCAACCTTAGGGGTGAATGCGGCAATAGCTTTCGCTGCCGTGACACCAATAGGACCAATGGTAATGACGGCCACGTCAGAACCATCTTGTAACTTGCGACCCTTTCCAATGGGTACTGCTTCAAGCGGACAGCGCCAGTTGACGACAGATCCATTGCCACGGGGGTAGCGGATGACAAAAGGTCCCTGATTTGGCAATTGTGCGGTATACATAAGTCGACGCAATTCGCACTCGTCCATTGGGGAGGAGATGGTCAGATTGGGAATGATGCGCAGGGCTGCCATGTCGAAGGCACCGTGGTGTGTAGGCCCGTCCTCGCCAACCAAACCTGCACGATCCAGACAAAGAACTACGTTTAGTCTGAGAATGGCTACGTCGTGTATGATATTGTCGTAGGAACGTTGTGCAAAAGCACTATAAATGTTACAAAACGGTATCAGCCCTTCTTTTGCCATACCTCCTGAGAAAGTGACAGCATGTCCCTCGGCAATACCCACGTCAAAGGTGCGCTCAGGTATCTCCTTCATCATGATATTCATGGAACAACCTGTTGGCATGGCAGGTGTGACTCCGATAATATTCGGGTTCTGTCGAGCCAGTTCCAGCAACGTATGGCCGAACACATCCTGAAAGCGTGGGGGCATATTCGTTGTGTCCCTGACCAGTCGTTCTCCCGTTTCGGGATCGAACTTACCTGGTGCATGCCAAATGGTGACATCCTTCTCGGCAGGTGCATAACCGTGGCCTTTCTGGGTGTGCAGATGGAGCAACTTGGGGCCTTTCATGTCCTTCAGTTGGCGCAAGATGCGTACCAATTCCTTGACATTATGACCATTGAAGGGCCCGAAATAGCGGATGTCCATACCTTCAAACACGTTCTGCTGATGAGAAATGGCAGACTTTAAGGCGTTTGACAGACGGATGATGCCTTTGCGGCGGTCATCATTGAGCAGTCCCTTGTTGTGCAGCCATCGCGATGCCTTAAAGCGCAGGGCATTGTATGTCTCGTTGGTATTGAGTGACAGCAGGTATTCCTGCATGCCGCCAACAGCCCGGTCAATAGACATGTTGTTATCATTCAGAATGATGAGGATGTCACTCTGCGAGGAAGCTATATTGTTTAGTCCTTCGTAGGCCAGACCACCCGACATGGCGCCATCGCCAATAACAGCTACCACATGTCGGTCCTTACCTTCTGTCTTGGCGGCAACAGCCATGCCCAATGCTGCGGAGATGCTGTTTGAGGCATGTCCACACTCAAAAGTGTCGTATGGACTCTCCTCAGGAGAAGGGAAAGGACGGATACCTCCCAGTTTTCGGTTGGTACAAAACTGCTCACGTCGGCCAGTTAAAATTTTATGTCCGTAGGCCTGATGGCCCACATCCCATACAATGCGATCTTCTGGTGTGTTATAAACATAGTGAAGGGCCACGGTAATTTCTATAACGCCAAGACTAGATGCCAAATGGCCAGGGTTTACAGACAGTTCTTTGACAATGTCTTCGCGAAGTTCCTGACACACTTCTGGTAGTTGGTCGACGCTCAGCTTCCTTAAATCATCCGGATATTGTATTTGGGCTAATAATCCCATATTTTCTTATTCCTTATTTATTTTTATTTTGCAAAGGTAGTGTAAAATGATTAAATGGCAAAATAAATTAGGGAAATCCTTGCAGTTTACATAAAAACTTTATATATTTGCACAAAATAATACGCTACAGTTCATCTAACCTATGCTATATATAGACTTGCCCGAGGCATATAAAGATAGACAATTGTCATTCTATTTGGCAATGGAGGAGTTCGTGGCCCGTCAAATGGATATTGACGATTGTCTGCTGATGTGGCAGGTCGGGCCTAGTGTAATCTTCGGGCGTAATCAGTCTATGGAAAGTGAGGTGAATCTGGCGTTTTGCAAAGCTCATCAAATTAATGTCTACAGAAGGAAAAGCGGTGGTGGCTGCGTCTATGCTGACCACGACAATGTGATGCTTTCGTATATCAGTCAAGGTGATAATGTGGGACAAGCTTTCAATCGCTTTATCCAAATGATGCTCCTGGTGTTGCGTCGAATGGGCGTTGAGGCTGTTAGTACGAGCCATAATGACGTCATGATTGGCGACCGGAAGGTTAGTGGTACTGCGTGCTACCAAGTTGGTGGAAAGAGTATAGTACATGGAACGTTGCTCTATGACACAAATATGGACTATATGCTACATGCTATCACACCGAGCAGTGAGAAACTTCACCAGAAGGGTATACAAAGTGTCCGCCAGCGAATCACGCTCCTAAAAGACCATGTGACGCTGACGAAGGAAGAGGTAAAAACCCTTTTTCGGACTACCCTCTGTCAGGGAGAACGTCTACTGACATCCGAGGAGGTAACTGCCATTGAAGTATTAGAAAAGGAGTATCTGTGTAAAGAATTTATCAATAAGCTATAAGTATTTAATAACTAAGGACAATATGGAAAATAAAAGAACTTGTCTCTATGACAAGCACGTGGCGCTAGGAGCTCTCATCTCTCCGTTTGGAGGATTTGACATGCCTATCCAGTATACCAATATCGTGGACGAACATCAGGCTGTTCGTCAGGCATGTGGTGTGTTTGATGTGAGTCATATGGGTGAGGTGCTCGTTAGCGGAACGGATGCAGAACGCTATGTGAACACCCTCTTCACCAATGATGTTAGAGAGATGCCCGTTGGGAAAATTCTTTACGGCATGATGTGTTATGAGCATGGTGGGGTCGTTGATGATTTATTGGTCTATAAAATGGCTACCGACTGCTTCTTCCTGGTCATCAATGCTTCGAATATTGACAAGGACTGGGCATGGATACAACAGCATGCCAATGGTTATGACGTGACATTGGAGAACCAAAGTGACTATTATGGAGAACTGGCCATTCAAGGTCCTGATTCTGAGCAGGTCGTCAAGGAAGTATTGGGTATTGACGGCTCTGATCTCGCATTCTATACTTTTAAACCTCTTCGTTCGTCTATTACTCCTTCTCCCTCTCCTCTGATTAGCCGTACTGGCTATACAGGTGAAGATGGTTTCGAGGTGTATGCTGACGCAGCTTTTATCAATGAGTGCTGGGACAAACTGGTAAGTAGCGGACGTTGTAAACCCTGCGGTTTAGGTTGTCGCGATACGTTACGGTTTGAGGTGGGATTGCCCCTCTATGGAGATGAGTTGTCTGAAGAAATTACTCCCATTATGGCGGGCCTAAGCATCTTTGTCAAACTGGATAAGGATGAGTTTATCGGCAAAGATGCCTTGGTACAACAGAAGGCAATAGGTGCTCCCCGTAAGTTGGTAGGTATCGAATTAGCCGATAAGGCAATTCCACGTCATGGCTATGCCGTACTAAAGGACGGAAAGCAGATAGGTGAGGTGACGACCGGCTATCACACTATCTCGACTGATAAGAGCGTATGTATGGCACTCATTGACGCCTCTTATGCTGTTTTGGGAACGGAGGTAGAAATACAAATTCGAAAGAAAACGTTCCCAGGAACGGTTTGCAAGAAGAAATTTTACGATAAACATTATAAGAAATAATAACTAAAAACAAGAACAATGGCAAAAGTATTAGAAGGACTCTATTACACAGAGTCACACGAGTATGTAAAAGTAGAAGGCAACATCGGTTATGTAGGAATTACGGACTATGCCCAACATGCATTGGGTAACGTCGTCTATGTCGATATGCCTGATGTAGATGATGAGGTTTCTGCCGGTGAGGAGTTTGGTGCTGTGGAGAGTGTCAAGGCTGCTAGTGACCTTATCTCACCAGTTACAGGAGTTGTCCTTGAGGTCAACGAAGCATTAGAGGACGAGCCAGAACGTATCAATGCCGATGCTTATGAGAACTGGATTATTAAAGTGGAACTGTCTGACAAAGGTGAATTGAAGAACCTGATGGACGCTAAGGCATATACGGAATTCTGCGAACAATGACCTATAAGTATTTTCCCCATACTGACGAAGACTTACGGCAGATGATGGAGAAGGTTGGCGTGCAGTCACTGGATGAATTGTATGCCGATATTCCTGATAATATCCGTTTCCGTAAGGACTATGACATTCCTTTGAGTGCCAGTGAACTGGAAGTTCGTCAGGCTTTTGAACGACTAGGCTCTTGCAACCAGCAACTGACCTGTTTTGCTGGAATGGGAGTTTACGACCATTATACACCGTCTGTCATTCCGAGCCTATTGCAGCGCTCAGAATTCTTAACAAGTTATACTCCGTATCAAGCAGAAATATCCCAGGGTACGCTGCATTATATCTTCGAATACCAGTCGATGATGGCAGAATTGACAGGTATGGATATTTCCAATGCCTCGATGTATGATGGTACAACTGCGGCTGCTGAGGCCATGATGATGGCTGTGGCTGCAGGGAAGAAGGCAAGGAAGCTACTTGTGACAGAGGCTTATAATCCCTTGACTTATGAAGTGCTAAAGACCTATGCTTTACACCAGGACATAGAGTTGATAACCATCCCTGTAGAGGATGGCGTAACTACCCTTAATGCCCTTAAATCAAAACTTGTCCAGTATACAGGAGAGGTTGCAGGTGTTATCGTGCAACAGCCTAATGTTTATGGTATTATAGAAGACTTTACTGGCTTCGCCGATGCCTGTCACGAGCAGAAAGCCCTATTTGTCATGGACAGTGTAGCCGCAGACTTGGCGATATTGAAGACTCCTGCAGAATGGGGGGCTGACATCGCTGTTGGTGACGGACAGTCATTGGGAATCCCGATGGCTTACGGAGGTCCTTATGTTGGCTATATGTGCTGTACGGAGAAACTGATCCGCAAGATGCCCGGGCGTATTGTCGGCAAGACTGTTGACAATCGTGGACAACGTGCCTTTGTATTGACATTACAGGCTCGTGAACAACATATCCGTCGTCAGAAAGCTACGTCGAATATATGTTCCAACCAAAGTTTGATGGCACTGCATGTAACGATGTATATGGCGCTGATGGGACGACAAGGGTTGCGTGAGGCTGCAGAACAGAGTTATGGAGGTGCTCACTATTTGTGTGAAGAACTGGTGAAGACTGGTCATTTCCAACTGGTTTATGATAAGCCCTTCTTCAATGAGTTCTATGTCAGGTATGACGGTGATGCCGATGAATTGTACCGCCGCTTTTTAAAAGCAGGCATCTTGGGAGGTGTACGCTATCGGGATGGTTTCCTCTTTGCGGTTACCGAGAAACGTACGAAGGAAGAAATGGATAACCTTGTAAAACTGGCAGCTCTATGAACAACCGACTATATGGAAAACTGATATTCGAACTCTCTAAAGAGGGACGAAAAGGATATAGCCTGCCAAGAAACCGTTTTGAAGGCTATGAAATCCCCAAGGAGATATGTCGTGAACAAGAGGCGCAATTGCCTGAATGTGACGAGATGACAGTGGTGCGTCATTACACCAATCTCTCGCAAAATAATTTCGGCGTGGATAATGGATTCTATCCACTGGGGTCATGCACGATGAAGTATAATCCGAAGATTAATGAGGAAATGGCAGCTCTTCCCCAGTTCCAGAACTTACATCCCTTACAGCCCGATGACACTGCCGAAGGTGCGCGTGCCGTTATGGTGATGCTGGAACGTTTGCTGTGCCAGTTGACAGGTCTTCAGCATTTTACCTTCAAGCCCTATGCTGGTGCACATGGTGAACTGACTGGTCTAATGGTGATAGATAATTATCATCGTTCCCAGGGAGAATGGCAACGCAAGAAAGTCATCGTGCCAGATTCGGCACATGGCACGAATCCTGCCTCAGCTGCTGTCTGTGGGTTAGAGATTGTCGAGGTAAAATCTACCTCTGAAGGACTAGTAGATTTGGTTGATTTGGAACGACTTGTTTCTCAGGAAGGTCCGAATATTGCTGCCATGATGATGACTAATCCCAATACACTGGGTCTTTTTGAGCGTCAGATACCGGAAATCACCAAACTCATCCACGACTGCGGTGGGCTGATGTATTATGATGGAGCCAACTTGAACCCTATGTTGGGAGCTTGTCGACCTGGGGACATGGGATTTGATGTGATGCATATTAACCTGCACAAGACTTTCTCAACGCCTCATGGTGGAGGTGGTCCGGGTAGCGGACCTGTCGGCGTGCGTGAGGGACTGCAGTGTTTCTTCCCCGTGGTATCGCCTTATCATGGTAATTTCACGGTTATGATGCGTGCTTTGGCCTATATCATGACGTTGGGTCGTGATCATGTGAAGGAAGTTGGTCCGTTGGCTACATTGAATGCAAACTACATCAAGGAGTCTTTAAAAGATGTCTATGAATTGCCCATCAGTGGATTGTGTAAGCATGAGTTCGTATTCGATGGCTTAAAGGATAAGTCGACGGGGGTTACCACGATGGATGTAGCCAAGCGTCTGCTGGACTACGGCTACCATGCACCGACGATTTACTTCCCGTTGTTGTTCCATGAGTCTCTGATGATTGAACCTACAGAGAACGAGTCGTTAGACACCATCAATGGCTTTATAGCGGTAATGCGTCGGATTGCTGAAGAAGCCAAGAATAATCCGGAAATGGTGAAGTCGGCACCTCATGATACCCCCATAGGGCGCGTGGATGATGTGCTGGCAGCCAAGCATCCGATAGTAACCTACAAGCAACTTATCAATGATGCAGACTGATCTTCTCATTATCGGCGCGGGGCCTGGTGGTTACCGCGCCGCTGAATATGCAGCCAAGCAAGGACTGCAGGTGGTTATCATAGAACAGGACGAGGTCGGAGGTACCTGTCTGAACCGAGGGTGTATCCCCACCAAGACCTTTGTTCATAGTGCTTCGTTTGCAGAAGCTGTGGAGCGCCAGCAGCAGGTGGTTAGCCAGTTGCGTAGAGGGGTAGAGGGCATTCTTTCTGCCCCAGGAATCACATTGGTGCGTGGACATGCGGCTTTTGCCGATGCTCGCTCTGTCTCCGTTGGGGATGATATCATTAGTGCTCGGCATATCATCATAGCCACAGGTAGTAGTGCCAAGATGCCACCTATTGAAGGTCTTAATGACCCTCGCGTGATGACGAGCACAGGACTATTGCAATTAAGAGAACTGCCCAAGCGGCTTTGCATCATCGGTGCAGGCGTTATAGGAATGGAGTTCGCTTCTGTATTCCAGCGTTTCGGAACGGAGGTTACGGTGATAGAATTCTTAAAAGAATGTCTGCCTATGCTGGACAGTGATGTAGCCAAGCGACTACGTAAACTGATGGAAAAAGCGGGTATTGTTTTTAAGATGAAAACGGCGGTTCATTCTGTTGCTGATATCGATGCAGACGCAATCTTGATAGCCACGGGGCGTAAGGCTAATACTGAGGGACTGAACCTGGCTGCTGCAGGTATCACTCTCGCTCCTAACGGAACGATTCCTGTAGATGACAATTTCATGATTAATGCTCTCCCCAGTGTTTATGCCATTGGTGATGTGAACGGGCGTCAGATGTTGGCTCATGCTGCAGAGATGCAAGCCATGCGTGTGGTGAACCATATCGTGGGAAAATCGGATGGCATACGTTTTGATGTGATGCCGGCAGCAATCTTTACAAAACCCGAGGCTGCCTGTGTAGGTGTCAGCGAAGACCAACTGAAGGAACATGGTGTTGACTATAAGTGTCACAAGTCGTTTTGGCGTGCCAATGGTAAGGCGTTGGCGATGAACGAGAGTGAAGGATTACTGAAACTTCTGGCTGATACTGATGGGCGTATTTTGGGCTGTCATGCTTTTGGTGCTCATGCAGCCGATATCATTCAAGAAGTCAGCGTGTTGATGTGTCGTGATACCACAGTCTGTCAGTTGCGTGATATGGTACACATCCATCCGACACTCAGTGAAGTGTTGAAGGCTGCAGTGGAATAAGCAGCCTTCAGACAGATACCTCTGCCTTGATATGGGGCCATGGGTCATAGCCTTCTAGCTCAAAGTCCTCGAACTGGAAATCAAAAATGTTTTTTACATCTGGATTGATTTTCATCGTGGGTAGTGGGCGAGGCTCACGGGTCAGTTGAAGCCTAGCCTGCTCCAGATGGTTCAAGTACAGGTGGGTGTCACCTGTGGTATGGATAAAGTCACCAGGCTTGAAGCCTGTCACCTGTGCCATCATCTGCAAGAGCAGGGCGTAGGAGGCGATATTAAAGGGTACTCCAAGGAACGTGTCGGCAGAACGCTGGTAGAGTTGTAGTGACAAGCGATCGCCTGCCACATAGAACTGGAAAATGGTGTGGCATGGGGGCAACGCCATCTTGTTCACTTCAGCGACATTCCATGCAGAAACAATCATGCGGCGTGAGTTAGGATTGTTTTTCAACTGGTCCACCACATATTGTATCTGGTCAATAACCCCTCCGTTGTAGTCGGGCCATGAGCGCCATTGGTGACCATAGACGGGTCCCAACTCGCCATTCTCGTCAGCCCACTCGTTCCAGATGCGGACACCATGTTCCTGCAGGTACTTTACATTTGTGTCACCTTTGAGGAACCATAGTAGTTCGTAGATAATACTTTTCAAGTGCAACTTCTTCGTGGTCAGCAGTGGAAAACCGTCTTCCAGATTATAACGGCTCTGCGTACCAAAGATGCTGATGGTACCAGTGCCTGTACGGTCACCTTTCTGCGTACCTTCCGTAAGGATACGGTTCAGTATGTCTAAGTATTGCTTCATATCTTTTTTAGTATAGGTTCGTATGCTGTGGGTATATGTGTGGTCTTTATTCTCCAAGGTTTGGGATAGAGATTGTTGGCACGTGTGCCGATGTTTTTCACCTGTCCTAAGATCTTTCCCATGAAAGATACCTCTACCAGTCCTTTGGGAACATCACCGGAAAGGACCAATGATTCGCCTCGCAGGAACTTCAGGGCATCTTCATAGGATAGTCCTGCCTGTGGGAGTGCTCCCTCATGACGAGCCGTAATCTCGTTGGCAACGAGCCGTAATCTCGTTAACGACGAGCCGTAATCTCGTTGAGAATGAGCCGCCACCCCTCTCTTGTGGAGCACGCAAACGAAAAGTCCTTCGCTGCGGCTGATGCCAGGGATGAAACGATAGACAGGCTCCTGGAATCCCTCGAGCAATGACCCTGTGATGTTCCATTCTGGCTTTATCTCTACTTTCAGCACTTCTGCATCATACTCATTGAGTATCCAACGGATGTTCTCCTCGTTTTCCTTCGTGTTAAACGTGCATGTGCTATATATCAGGAATCCCCCCTCATTCAGACAGGCCCAAGCGTCGCTCACGATTTCTCGTTGCAGTTGCCAGCACTTCTCCACCTGCTGGGGACTCCATTCGCGGATGGTGCTCTCGTCCTTGCGAAACATCCCTTCCCCCGAACAGGGCACATCGCACAGAATCAAATCAAACTTCATCTTCGCCTTGCGATAGTCGCGTGGATAACAGTTGGTGACGAGGTGATTCTCGTAGCCCCATTTCGTCACATTCTCCAAAAGGATGCTGGCCCGATTGCGGATGGGCTCGTTGGAGTAGAGCACGCAATCTGCTGGAAGTGCTGAGCGGAGTAGGGTGGATTTCCCACCAGGAGCAGCACAGAGGTCGAGAGCAGTAAGAGGTCTAATGGCTGATGGCTGATGGTTGACGTATGCGTTATGCATTTGTCTCAACGCCTCGTCAAGGAACATCGAAGCAGCTTCCTGCACGTAATAGCAACCTGCGTGAAACAAAGGGTCCATGGTGAAGTTTGGACGTTGCTTCAGGTAATAGCCCTCTCGGCACCAAGCCACCGGTTCACCATCAATGACTTCCAACCTCTGCCCTCTGCCTTCAGACATTTTTTTCGGGTTCAGTCGGATGCTGACAGGAGCAGGCTCTTCAAACGATTCAAGGTATCGCCCGAAGCGCTCCGCACCCATTAATTGGCGCGTATAATCGGTGAATTGAAGTGGTAATTGTGCCATTCGCTTGCAAAATTAAAAAAAAAATTGCATCTTTGCAACTAATTTGGCAAGGATTCCGTCAAACAGATAAAGAATTCAAAAAAAGTAAAGGTATGAAAAAGGTGTTATTATCTGTTATGGCGCTTGGGATGCTGACCGCTTGTAACGTACATTTTACCAAAAGAGTAAAGGCACAGGCAGAGGAGCAGCGCCAACTGAAAGGCTTTGAGCGCATAGAGCTGTTAGGCTCGCTGGATGTGAAATATGAGCAGGCCGACTCGTTCTCTGTCGTGGTGAAGGCTCCCCAAAAGGTGATTGATGATGTGCAGACCCGTGTGGAGGGTAACAAGCTGGTGGTCAATATGAAGGGCAGCAACAAATTCCTGAATATGGGCGTCTCTGATAGCAAAGGCGTGACGGTCTATGTGACATCACCCGATTTCATCGGCATCGAACTGAAGGGGTCTGGCGATTTTGAATGCAAGAAGCTGCTGGATACCGACCGTCTCGATATTGTGCTGAGAGGCTCTGGTGACATTGCATTTGACGACATTATCTGCGACCAAGTCAACGTGTCGCTGGTAGGCTCGGGCGATGTGGAGGTAAAGCATGTGAAGGCCCTGCGCTCCACAGTGGACTTGGTAGGTTCCGGCGACGTCAAGATGCGCTTTGATGATAGTGGTGAAGTGGAGTCACTCCTGACAGGTTCTGGCGACATCACACTGTCTGGCGCTGTCAAGAATTACAAATCACATGTTCGTGGTTCAGGTGATATGCACACGGAAAAACTGAACATTGGCGAGGGCACCCGCATAGTCAACAAGTGAAAACAAAACAAACTAACATAAATGATAGAATTGAGTATGAAGAAAGTATTATTGACAATGACATTGCTGCTTACGCTCAGCATGGGTTTGCAGGCAGCAGGACAGAAGCACCGACATACACCTCGTAAAGAACAGGTAGATTCGACCAATCAGGGTGGCATCGAGGTCTTCTCGGATACTACAAGTGCGGATACTGCCACCGTGACGAGAAAGGTCACCGTTACCACCCGTACATCACCTTGGAGCACGACATCTACGACATATGATGTTGATGGTGATGACTTGGGAAGCATAGTTGGCAGTCTCTTCAGTCAGATGGATGGTAAGGATTTCGCAGGCATGTTGTTTGTGCTGGGCGTACTGTTCATCCTCTTCGTCCTGGCTCCTGTGCTCATCATCATTGCCCTGTTCTATTTCATTAACAAGAACCGCAAGGAGAAGATGCGTCTGGCACAGATGGCCATGCAGCAGGGACAGCCTATTCCCGACCAGTTGTTAAATGAGCAACCAACGGATGTCAATGATGAATATCAGAAAGGCATGCGCCAGTGCTTTGTTGGTGTGGGCTTGATGGTGTTCTTGGGCTTCGCTGCTGGTGAGGTAGGCTTTGGCATCGGTGCATTGGTGTTCTGCATCGGACTGGGTAAGGTGTTTGCCTCCAAGACGGCTCAGAATAAACAACGTAGAGATAACGAATTAAATCAGAATAATTATGACTAAGAAATTAGAACGTAGCAACGACCGCGTGTTAGGCGGCGTTTGTGCAGGATTTGCGGAGTATATGGATTTTGACCCGGTAGCAGTACGCTTGGGCTATGCAGCATTGACGTTGTTTACCGCCTTCGCAGGTATTCCTTTTTACATCATAGCGTGGATTATCATGCCAGAGAAGAACGCTATCAGCAATTTGTAATCGTCAATCGTCAAAATGTCAAAGACAACTGACATCTCTCTTGTAGCGCAGGTGGCGGTATTCGGCAACGGGCGGGCTTTCGACGAGCTTGTACGCCGTTACCAGTCTTCTGTGCGCCGGTTCTTCCTGAACCAGACACTGGGAGATAGTCAGTTGAGCGACGATTTGGCACAGGACACCTTCATCAAGGCTTACACTAACATCCGCTCCTTTCGCGGTCTGGCCTCGTTCCAGACGTGGCTGATGCGCATTGCCTACAATGTGTTTTACGACTACGTAAGGAAGGAAAAGGTAAAAGTGCGCTCGACCCTTGGGTCGCTTTGCACCTTTAGGTCAAAGAATAGTGAACAATTTTCTTCCGATACTTCCTCCGTTGAATGTGTGGCGGCAGCAAATTCTTGCGTCTCTTCGGTAGCAAGCGAGCTGAGCTCGAGCGCTTCACTCTTCACTCTTCACTCTTCACTTAAAATGGATCTCTATGCTGCGTTGGCATTGCTGAAGCCTGACGAACGGACGTGTATCACACTACAGCTTATCGACGGCTATGATATAGCAGGCATTGCCAAGATAACAGGACTCAAGGAAGGCACGGTGAAATCACACCTGTCTCGGGGCAAAGAAAAATTAGCAACTTATTTAAGACAGAATGGATATGATAGATAAAGACGAACAGCTGCTCCAGCAGTTTTTCAGCGATGCGGCTCATCAGAAGGTTGAGGACGATGGCTTCACCGAGCGCGTGATGAAACGTCTTGAAACAGAAGGCAGACTTCAGGCATCCGTCATCCGGCTTCATACGATTACCCGTCTGTGGACGATATTCTGCATCTCCGTCTTCGTGATATTGTTTGTAGTATTCCGTGGCTGGGAACTGTTGACTGTACATCTGGAAGTCATGCTGCGTACAATGGCTGCACAGTCATTCAGCATCAACCTGATGATGCTGTTTAGCGTAGTCTTCGGCCTGCTGTTTGTGGGTACTGGTGAGATTATTTCTTCGGAAACAGCCCGTAAGTAGTGCGTAGCACACGGAACTCCGTACGGCGGTTCAGTTGGTTACACTGTTCCTGTTCGTCGTCTTTTAACGTCTTGATGTATGCCTCCGTCAGGACGTCATTTTCTTTTAAGAAGGGATATCGCTCTGCCACCTTTTTACGAATCAGCTTAGGCTGCTCCTTGCCATAGCCAACGGGGGTAAGTCGGTCGTTCTCAATACCATGTTCTGCTAGGTATTTCACTACCGACTCGGCACGTCTCTGACTCAGACGTTTGTTATATTCCGACGAACCCTTGTAGTCGGTATGGGCCGACAGCTCTATCGTCACGTTAGGATTCTCCTTCAGCAGCGCCACCAGTTGGTCCAGTGCCGCCGCGGATTCCGGGCGCAGGGTAGCCTTGTCGAAGTCATAGAAGATGTTGTCAATTAAGACGGGTGCTGTGATGGAGGCCAACGGAAATTGCAAGACGTATTCTTCCGACTTCTTCACAGGTTCCACCTTGATGTGCTCCTGATGGTTCAGGAATCCTTTGCACGTTCCCAGCAACACATAGTCAACGCCGGCTTTAATCTCCTGGGTGAACGATCCGTCGCCCTTCACGCTTAGCTTCAGGTTGGTTCCGTCGTTGCCCACCATATAAACAACCGCCTGGGTTAGTTCATAGCCGTCCTGTTCGTAAACCCAACCCTTGACGGTTTGGATGATCTCTGGGTTATAGAAAGAATAGATGTGGTCCCACCCCTTGCCGTCGCCTCGGTTGCTGGAGAAGAATCCTTGGTTTTTCATACCTTCAAAGGTCATTCCGAAGTCATCACCTTGAGAATTGAGTGGGAATCCAGGGTGTGAGATGGTATAGCCATTACCCTTTTGGCGGGCAATGTAGATGTCCAGTCCCCCCATTCCTTCATGACCATCACTGGAGAAATACAAGTCACCATTAGGACGGAATGTGGGGAATAACTCATCGCCCGGGGTATTGATAGGAGAGCCGACATTTTCAACACCACCAACTCCACTTGTTGTCAGTCGGACGCGCCAAATATCATAACCGCCCATGCCTCCTGGCATATTACTGCTGAAGTAAAGCCATTGACCGTCTGGGCTGACGGCAGGGTGGGCGTATGCTGAAAGGGTGTCACGGGTTAGCTGTAGTTCGACAGCCTTGCTCCAAGCTGCATCAGACCGCTGACTGGTCACGATGGTAGCGTAGCGCGGATAGTCCGGATCGGTCTTACACTGAGTGAGATACATAGTGCGTGCGTCGGGCGAAAAACTGCAGGCACCCTCGTCGAAGTCGGTGTTCAGTTCTGTATCAATAGCCTCTGGTCGTTGCCATTTGCCGTTCTCATCCTTTTGTGAATAGAAGATATCGGCATTCTTGGTGCCGGTAATGCCGCTCAGTTCATCACCTTTAGCTTGATTGCGGGTGGAAGTGAAGAAAAGTTGGTTGCTGTCGTCGCCAGCCAGCATAGGGGAGTAGTCTGCCCGTCGCGAGTTAAACAGGTTCTCCCGCTTGACGGTATAGTCGCTACCCAGCTTCTTCCATTCTGGAGCTTGCTGTGCTGAACGCAGCCCTGTACGTGCCAACTGGATATTGGCGGCTTGCTGTTGGATGTCGGCAGAATCAATAAAGGTCTGGAAGGCCTTGGCAGCCTCCTTGTAGTTGCCATTCTTCATCAGTTGCTGACCCAGTCGCAATTGTGTTAGCGAATCTGTTTGTTTGTATCGGATGGCATTGTTGTAGGCTGCGATAGCCTTCTGTGTGTAATTGATACGTCGATAGCACTCAGCCATCTTTAGGGCGATGCGTCCTCGTTGTACTCGCTCTTTGGCAGGTGTCTGACTGTATGCCTTTCGATACTTTGTGGAAGCATCGTAGTATTCGCCTAATGCATAGAACTTATCACCCTTCTTTAGCGCTTGATCTGCACCACATCCCGTGAGGAGCATGGCTGACAATATTATATATATAATAAGGTGTAAGTTCCGTTTCATACGCTACGAAATTCCATTATTTATTTTTCTTCCCTTTCCCTTTCTTCTTTTCCTCTTCTGGAGGCATCACAGTAATGCGACGGTTCGTAGGGTCGGTCATCACATCGTGTACGATATCGGTCACCTGCTGTTTCAATTCATTGATAAACAGTTGAGCATCGTATTTCTGAAGTTCTATGTCACGTAACTTCTTTTCCCAAATACCTGTCAGTTCGCAGCTCTTTAACAGTTCTTCACGGATAAGGTCGATGAGTTCGATACCTGTCGGTGTAGCTACCAGCCGCTTGCGCTCACGTCTGATATAATGGCGTTTGAAAAGGGTTTCGATGATGCTGGCACGACTAGAAGGTCGTCCGA
>Ga0310691_10003914_pt1 | contig 17228 bp, 18 predicted proteins | sample 176DNAGHGlowgp2_FD_203887 | JGI IMG/M metagenome (GOLD analysis project Ga0310691, IMG submission 203887) | Sheep rumen microbial communities from Palmerston North, Manawatu-Wanganui, New Zealand - 1766 DNA GHGlow gp2 (v2) (version 2) | ecosystem: Host-associated > Mammals > Digestive system >...
CGGACATGTCTGCGTAGCTCAGTTGGATAGAGCGACCGCCTCCTAAGCGGTAGGTCGGGTGTTCGAGTCACCTCGCGGACGGGCTCAAATGAGAGTGGAACGATTAGCTGGCTAATCGCTCGCTCTCATTTTTCGTTTATAGAGAAATGATATTACGAGTGGTCTCCCTGCTAAGCAATTAGCTGAACTGCTGTGTATCCAGCTAAGAAAAGCATTTCGCAGCTAATCGCCTCAAAAGAGGGTCTGGCTAATATAAGGGGAACACCGGCTGTCAGGTATGGAAAATCGATGAAAAACGAAGTAAAACCGTGAAATTCGTTCCTGCCTGTAAGTCCGCCAGCTAACTCGGTTAGCAGAGATCGGGAGAGACAATATTACAATTCTTAGCACCTGCTAATGCAGACGGCAAATGGATAGTGGCCCGTTTGGATCAGATGAAACCAAAGATCTGGTCTGAACGGGCTTTTTTCGTGCAGAAATCGGCAAATCACCTGCAGGGAGGAGCATTTTTACCCAGTATCTGCTCTTCTCTTCCGGAAAAAGCGGAGGGGATGGCCACCGGTGCCAGGGTAAGGATAAAGACCTGTTCAGCGGCATCAGAGCTCACGAGTTTGGGAAAGACAAGGAGGACAAACATGCAGGAGAAGAACAGCGGGATCGGGGAAAAGGAAAGGATCGTTGAGATCGAGGTGGAGAGGCTCAGGGAATTCAGGGGACATCCCTTCAAGGTAAAACCTGATGATCAGATGAACATGCTCATGGAGAGCATTAAAAAGTACGGTATCCTGAATCCCCTGATCGTAAGGCCCATCCCGGATGGGGCTTACGAGATCATTTCCGGAAACCGCAGACGATATGCAGCCCAGAAACTCGGATACCGGAAAGTCCCGGTGATCATCCGTGTCCTTAAGGATGAGGAAGCTGTGATCAGCATGGTGGATTCCAACATGCACAGGGAGGTCATCTCACCCAGTGAAAAGGCTTTTGCCTGCAAGATGAAGTATGACGCGATCAAGCGCAAGAACGGGTTCAGCAGCAATGGGCAGGATGACTACCAGTACAAGGGGAGGAAATCCATCGAGATCATGGGTGAAGAGATGGGTGAGAGCCCGAAACAGGTCCAGCGCTACCTCAGGATCGCAGACCTTGTACCGGAGATCCTTGAGATGCTGGATGACGGGAAGATCGGGTTCACTCCGGCTTATGAGGCATCATTCCTTACGGAGGAGGAACAGAAGAACCTGATCCAGGCAATGGCATACACCCAGTCCTCTCCTTCCCTGTCGCAGGCACAGAGAATGAAGAAGCTCAGCAGGGACGGCGAGTTGGATCTGCAGGAAATGAAGAAGATCCTGGGCGAGGTCAAAAAAGGAGAGATCAACCGGGTCACCTTCAAGAATGAACAGCTGCACAGGTTTTTCCCGAAAGAATATTCAGCGGAGAGGATGAAGGAAAGGATCCTGGATATCCTGAAGCTCTGGCAGGCCCAGCAGCTTGGAAATACGCAGTCAGAGAATGAAGCGGAATGAGAAAAGCAGACAGGAGGACAAAGAAATGGCAAAAGTGATAGCAATAGCGAACCAAAAGGGAGGCTGTGGGAAGACTTCGGTGGCTGCCAACCTTGGGATCGGGCTGGCGATGGCCGGAAAAAAGGTCTGCCTGATCGATGCCGATCCGCAGGGGAGCCTGACAGTCAGCCTCGGGTATCCGGATCCGGACAGCATCCCTGTGACTCTGGCAACAATGATGATGGACATCATAAATGAGGAGGAGTCCCTGTCCCGGAAAGGGATCCTGCATCACGATGAAGGTGTGGACCTGATCCCTGCAAACATGGAATTGTCCGGTATTGAGGTATCCCTGTCCAATGTTATGAGCCGGGAAATGATCCTCAAAGAATTTCTTGAAACGATCCGCGATTCCTACGATTACATCCTGATCGACTGTATGCCCTCTCTGGGAATTATGACGATCAATGCCCTTGTTTCTGCAGACAAAGTGATCATCCCTGTGCAGGCAGCTTATCTTCCGGTCGTCGGCTTGCAGATGCTCCTTAAAACAATCTCCGTGGTAAAGAAGCGGCTGAACAAAAGCCTCTCAGTTGAGGGAATCCTGATCACCATGGTGGATTACAGGACGAATTATGCAAAAGACATAACTGCTATGCTTCAGGAGAGTTATGGAAATGATGTGGGCATCATGGAGTCATTCATACCGTTTTCGGTTAAGGTGGCGGAGGCAAGCTCAGAAGGGATCAGCATCTTCCGATACGCACCAAAGTGCAAGGCTGCAGAAGGTTTTTCAAGACTGACAAAGGAGGTTCTCAGAGGTGAAGAAGATCAGACCAGGACAGAAAATTAAACTGACAAGCGTAGAGGAACTGCTCGGTGTCAGCAACGAAGAATCCGCAATGGACATAGAGGTCGTAAAGATCCAGCCCTTCAGGAACCATCCCTTTAAGGTGATAGACGACGAAAAGATGGAGGATCTGGTGGAGAGTATCCGCACGAATGGAATCCTTTCTCCCGTTCTCATCCGTCCGATTGGGAACGACATCTATGAGATGGTCTCCGGCCACCGCAGGATGCACGCAGCCATACTTCTCGGGATGGACCGTATTCCGGCTATCATCCGTGAAATGACTGATGATGAAGCCATTGTGAAAATGGTGGATGCCAACATCCAGCGTGAGGAACTGCTCCCGAGCGAAAAAGCATTTGCATACAAGATGAAGATGGATGCTATGAAAAACCAAGGTTATAGAAGTGACTTAACTGCAGACAGTAAAACTTCGTGCCAATTTGGCACGAAGTCGCGAGCAGATCAACAGGTATCCGGGCAAGTCGGAGAAAGTGCTCGTCAGGTACAGCGCTTTATCCGTCTCACCGAGCTGATCCCGGAACTTCTCGAGTATGTCGACCAGAAGCGTCTGCAGTTTACGGTTGCTGTCGAAATTTCATACATCGATAAAGAAGTCCAGAAGTGGCTTTATGAATACATCAAAGACAACGGCATGGTCCGGCTGAATCAGGTTGTTCTCCTTCGGGCTCAGATGAAAACAGGTGCTATCACACAGGCCAAAATGATCTCCATGCTGAACAACAGCCAGCCCGGCAAAGGACCTGCCACTAAACTGACATTCTCGGAGAAGAAACTCAGAGAGTTCTTTCCGGCACATTACACATCGACGCAGATGAGGGATGTCATTGAAGACCTGCTGTCGGACTGGAAACATAAACAGGATTTTGAAGAACTGAATGGCGAATAACTGAACTTCAAGGGAGATGATGGAGCATGAGTAAACACTTCAACTACTACTATGGATCCCAGGCGGATCAGTTCAGCTTTATACGGATTCCGAAGATCATGCTGATAGATAATACTTTTTCTGACCTTTCACTTCAGGCAAAGGTGTTGTATGGGGTACTTCTGGACCGCATGTCACTTTCAAGGAAGAATGGATGGCTTGATGCGGAAAACCGTGTGTTCATCATATATCAAATTGGGGAAATACAGAAAGACCTGGGTTTTTCCAAGAAAAAATCAATCGATCTGCTCGCAGAACTGGAAAAATTCGGCCTGCTGGAGAAAAAACGCAGGGGACATGGCCTCCCGAACATCCTGTATGTAAAGAGCTTCATGTCCGATGCGGATACCGAAGAGGAAAACCTGTCAGTTCCGGAGGAGAAAGAGGCTGTTTCCAGAGGTTCCCAAACAGATACTTCAGGAATTCCGGCCACAGGATCCAAGGGTGATGATGCTGATACGTCAGGATCGTCTGTTTCTGTTGACAGAGGTTCCGGAAATGACACTTCTGCCCTGAAAGCAGCTTCCGTGGGTCCGGAAAAACGGGCAGACAGGATCATAAAATTATACTCAGAAGAGGATCGTGAGGAGGTTTCAGGCAAAGCAGAACCGTTTCATGATGGCTTAGAGGTGTCAAAACCGACACTTCAAGAAGTATCGAAACCGGAACTTCAAGAAGTACCGAAACTGACACCTCAAGAGGTTCCAAAATCAGCACTTCATGAAGTACCGAAAACGACACCTCAAGAAGTGTCAAAATCGACACCTCTTAAGAATAAGACTGAAATAAATAATACTGAGTTGAGTAATATCGAATCGAATCATATCTCATCGTCTAGTGTAGAGGTAAAGCAGAAAGGGGCTCAATGCGATGAGATGAGATGCGATACGATGGGATCATCTTCATCCGTCAACTCTCTTGCCGATGATTACAGGAGCCTTATCTGCAGGAACATTGAGTTTGATAACCTGCTCCTGACATTCCCATCCAAACATGAGCTGCTCTGTGGGATCGTTGACCTGATCCTGGAGACGCTCCTGTGCAGGTCAGAGGAGATCCTTATAGCCAGCAGCTACTTCCCTGCAGAGATTGTAAAGAGCAGGCTGCTGAAGCTGGATTACGGGCACATCCGTTACGTCGTGGGATGCCTCGAGACAAACACGACTAAAGTCAAGAACATCAGGAAATACCTGCTGGCAGCCTTGTTCAATGCCCCGACAACCATCGATGGGTATTACCAGGCTGAAGTCAATCACAACATGCCTGAATTTGTTCTGGGACACCGGGAAACAGAGCTGAATGTGTGCTGAATTGATCTTTCAGGAGGTGAAAGAAAGGAGCGGTGGAATCATGTTTACTTTTGTGGGAATTGTCACTGGAATTGCACGGATCATCATCTGGCTGGTAAGGTTTATCTTAAAGATCTTGCTCATCCCCGTCATTATCGGGCTGACTCTGCTGGAATGGATCTGTACGATAGCTGTAGGATTTTTCGGCCCTCTCTTTGATATCTTTGGAGTTGTTCTGATCGCAACAGGCTTCCTGAGCTATGGATTTGGGTTGGACCCGTTATCGGAGATGTGGAGGACCGTAGGCTATGGTGTGGCCTTCTGTATGCTTCCCCTGGCCGGAGGATGGATGATTGAAAGGATAACACTGTTAAATCTGCAGATATCCTTATGGCTCCATAGATGAAGCAGGGTCTGACTTATCAACTGACAGAAAGAAAGGGTGCTGCCGACGGTCATTCCGCAGCAGTACCCTTATCTGGCGCTTTCAACTATATCGACATACTGGAAGTTAGAGGGCATGTCCGCCGGAAACCTTAATGACCTGCCCCGTAAGCATTCCTGCTTTCTCACTTGCCAAAAACAGGATCGTATCCGCAATATCTTCCGGCTTTATCAGTTTTCCCATTGGAATCAAAGGAATAACGACCTTTTCGAACTCCTCATCGATCCATCCTGTCTGTGTGGGCCCAGGGGCAACGCTGTTCACGGTGATTCCATACTTCGCCACCTCGAGAGCAATGCTGCGGGTAAGCGCTTCGAGCGTCGCCTTGCTCGCTCCGTATGTGATCTGGCCCGCGAAGATCTGTGCAGCGTCCGTGGAAAGGTTGATGACCCTCCCGAAATCCCCTCGATGGCTGACCAGTTCTCTGATCATCAAAACACTTCCCCGTACATTGACCGCAAAGGTATCGTCGATCACGTTTTGGGTGATTTTCTCTATGGTATCAAGCCCGTTTTCGTCATCGACTGCCGCATTATTGACCAGGATGTCAACTCTGCCGAACCTGTCAACAGCTGCCGTATAGATATCCTTTACGGCATTCTCATCGGAAATGTCTCTTTCGAGGATCAGATATTCTGCATCCATTTCCCGGAGCAATCTTTCTAAATGATCCGCATCCCCTGCATTGGCTGCATAATATCTGTCCACCCCGTTTTTACCAGTCTTATCCTTATCAAACGGCCGGTCTACCTTTTTATACACCAGAACCAGTTTTGCCCCTTCGCGTGCAAACGCCAAAGCTGTCGCTGCACCGATCCCCTGTGGGTTATTCACCCCTGTGATCAAGACTACTCTGCCTTTTAATCCATAATCGATCATAGTATTACCTCTGCAAATCCCGATTTACATCAGCCTTCCTGACGGGACAGTATCTGCAGGGTCCTTTGATCCGGTTTCCCGTCAAAATACTTATCCAGCACTGCCTGAAAGGTAACGCCTTTTCTATTATATCATGAGGCTTATCGATTCGTGAGTCATATACATCTATGCAATTTTCCTTTTGCACAGCTACTTTTCACAGCGTTGTTAGAACGCGATGCCTATACCCTGACTGCTGCCATATTTCCAGGAAGTGTTTTTCCCACACCAAAAACAGACAGGGGCCGGTACCCCCGTACCGTCTCCCTGCCTGTCATGAAACTAATGCCCTTGCAGCTGTCAGCCTCTGCTTTTTTTCTTCTGAGTTTCTCCTGGTATCGCTTTAGCCTGTCGAGGACAGAGTCTCTGCCCTTAAGGGGAAGTTTCCCGTTTTTTCTTCTTTTCTTCCTGCGCTGCCGCGCTTCATGTTGATAAGCTGATCGTTTGTCGCAATGCTGCGCATGACCGCCAGGCGCTGCCGTTCCGAGAGCAGGAAATGATTCCCGACGAAGGTGGAGGCCTGCTTCAGGTCATAGCCTTCGTTGATCAGGTAAAGGATATGGCGGGATGCCGTCCGCAGCTTATGGATCGCTTCCGGTGAGAAATTATGTATATCTGCAGGGATGAAAGCATGTTTTCCCGGTGAAAGAGCTGCGCAGATATACAGTTATGCGCTTATCATGTGTGCGAACGGTTTTGTTCACATCGATCAGATCGATGACTTTTATCAGGAAAGTTTTCTCTCTGTTATGTACCGCAACTATGCTTTTAAAATGGGGTATACTGCTCTCACGAACCTTCTTCATGATCTTGGATTGAGGGGCAATCCCGTAAAAGCATTTGAACAGTCTCTGATCAACAACAGTTCAAAAAACATTGCCATTGACGGACACGTAATACGTTCCTGTTCGGGAGAGAATGATCTTGCCGAGCCAGGTTACAAAATGAACCTGCTGAAAGCTTCTCAGGTAAACCTGCTCATTGCTTACGATATAAAAAACAAGATTCCGCTTATGTACCGTACTTACCGGGGATCCAGCGTCGATAAAAGCAGTGTGCTGGAGTTTCTGCGCAGCCGCTCTTTTACTGATACAAAGTTCATTGTAGACAGAGGTTTTTACTCTGATTCCGTGCTGAGCCTTATGTCTGAAAACAGAAACTGCTATATCATCCCCGTTCCTTCAAACAATAAGCATTTCCGCCGGATCAAAAAGACACTCGCTTACACATCCGGAGAATTTGTTTACAAATCCGGCAAAAAGGACTGTGCCAGGATTGTGTACTATGAAGAGCAGATTGACGAAAATACCCGTATCATCGTGTACAAGGACGAAGACGAAAACAATTCCAAACGTAAGAGTTACAAGCAGATGATCGACCTTGGAGAGAATAACTACACACAGGAAAAATACGAAAAGTATTGCAACTGGTGGGGTGTCTATTTTCTTCAAACTACGACAGACGGGACAGCCGCAGAAGTCTATTCTGATTATAAAGCCCGCTGGTCAATTGAAACATTCAACAATTACATTAAGAACGATGCAGATTTCAACGACCTGAAAATTCAGGATTATTACGTTGATCACGGTTTTGATTTTATTATGCTTGTTACAGGTCTTATTCATGCAAGACTTAATGAGGCGGTAAAAGCAATCCAGAAATCCAGTGTATCCACTTTTGATGTACTGATAAAATCAGGACATATGAGGATGGTTCTGGAAGAAAATGAGTGGACGTTACACAATACGAGGACGAAGGATCTCGAACTTTTAAAAGCCATAGGGTTTGTTCCAGAAAGAAGTTATCCTTCCATTCCTTCTAATGCGTAGCCACAACTCATATGTACAAAAACCTTAATGATTGTGTTTAAACAGGGACAGTCAGAACCGTCCCAAGTGTCTCAAGGTCTTATCCCATGAGGTCAGTCCATGTCCTTGAGCAGACCGTGCTTTTCATAGGTCGTCACGCGGACAGGTTTGTTGTTCTCGTCAACAAATACGACGTTGGGGTGATGCTCCTTTGCTTCTTCGGATGTAATCTGGCAGTAGCACATGATGATGATCTTGTCGCCGATGCAGACACAGCGGGCCGCAGCGCCGTTGAGACAGATCATGCCGGAGCCGCGCTCTCCCGCGATCACATAGGTCGCGAAGCGGTTTCCGTTATCGATGTCGACGATTTCCACCTTTTCGTACTCCAGGATGCCGGCACTGTCCATCAGGTCCTCATCGATCGTGATGGAGCCGACATAGTCCAGGGCCGCCTGGACAACGGTCGCACGGTGGATTTTGCCTTTAAGCATATTTAAGACCATTTATTTCTCTTCCTCCACGATGAAATTGTCGATCAGGCGGGTCTTTCCGATATAGACTGCCATGGCGACAAGTACTGTGCCCTGAACTCTTTCGGTCTTTTCAAGAGTATCCATATCAACTGCGTCCACGTAGTCGATCACGGCAAGGGGCTCGGTTCCGATTTCCGCTTTCATGGCTTCGACGATCTTTCCTGTGTCTTTTTCTCCTTCCTCAACCATTTTCTGTCCCAGTCGGACGGCGCGTGAGAGGATCAGGGCCGCCTTGTGCTCCTCGGGATTGAGGTAAGTGTTGCGGGAGGATTTTGCCAGACCGTCTGCCTCGCGTACGATGGGGCAGCCGACGATTTCGATTCCGTAGGACATATCGCGGACCATCTTGCGGATAATGGAGAGCTGCTGGGCATCCTTCTGCCCGAAAAACGCCTTATCGGGAAGAACAATATTAAACAGCTTGGAGACGACGGTGCATACGCCGCGGAAGTGGATCGGGCGGGTCTTGCCGCAGAGCTGCTTGGGCATGTCGTTCAGAATTTCCACGAATGTAGCTGCATTTCCGGGATACATTTCAGCCACGGAGGGGTGGAAGACCATGCTGGCTCCGTGCTCTTCCAGAAGCCTGCAGTCGTGGTCAAAATCCCTGGGGTAAGTCTCAAGATCCTCCCCGGGGCCGAACTGTGTCGGATTGACGAAATCAGAGACCACTACTCTGTCGCATATGGAAACGGCGCGGTCCACCAGGCTGGCGTGGCCTTCATGCAAAAATCCCATGGTCGGGACCAGACCGACCGTCAGTCCTTCTTTTTTCCATGCTCTCACCTGCTCCCGCACTTCGCGGATTGTTTCTGCAATTATCATTTTGTTTCATCCTTCCTGCTGAATGCTCACCATTCAGTCTTCTGGGAACTGTTCGAAAAACACTTATGAAAAACGCCCGGCGGTAGTACTCAATACTCTCTGTCCAACTGTGCCAGGAATTCTTCTGAACTGTCGCTCTTGACAAAGGACTGTGCTTCTGTCGGGAAGACGCCTTCCTTGACTTCACGGTCATAAGCCTTGAAAGCTTCTGTGATTTGATCGCCAATCTGTGCATACTGCTTGACAAATTTCGGCACAAAGCTTCCGAACATACCCAGCAGATCCTGACAGACAAGTACCTGGGCGTCACAGCAGCTTCCGGCGCCGATGCCGATGGTGATGATATCAAGTTTTTTGGTAATCAGGGCAGCGAGCCTGGGGGGAACACACTCCAGTGTTACGGCAAAAGCGCCGGCCTCCTGCACCGCAAGTGCGTCCTCGAGGACACGGCGGGCGTTCTCCTCGCCCTTTCCCTGGACTTTAAAGCCGCCGAAGGCGTTGGCGGACTGAGGGGTCATACCGACATGGCCGACGACCGGAATTCCGGCATCCGTGATCGCCTTGATCGCGGGATCGACGGTCTTGCCGCCCTCAAGCTTGATCGCGGAGCAGCCGGTTTCCTTCATGATGCGTCCGGCGTTTTCCAGCGCCTGTGCGGGGGAGATCTGATAGCTCATGAAAGGCATATCAACAACGACCAGGGTGTTCTCCACCCCGCGGACAACGCTGCGGCCGTAAATGATCATTTCATCCACAGTTACAGGCAGTGTGTCCTTGTAGCCCTGCATAGTCATTCCCAGGCTGTCGCCGACCAGGATCATGTTGATGCCTGCCGCATCTACCAGACGCGCCATGGAATAATCATAGCAGGTAACCTGAGAGATCTTTTCTCCTCTCTCCTTCATTTGTCTCAATGTAACGACTGTGTTTTTGCCCATCACTCGGCCTCCTTTTCAAGTACCTTTTTCATGTCTGTATAATCTGTGTCCGGATGTTTTTCCTGTGCCGTTTCCAGCAGCTTTTTGGAGACCTCTCGATAAAGGGCCTGGTCTTTGGCTGTCGGGAATGCGCCAAGGTGTTTGCGCACGGTTTCCACATCATTGCGCTCCATCGGGCCGGTGAGCGCTCCCGCCGGGCCGTGGGAAATGATGTGTTCCATGTTGCTTCGCAGAAGAGGCGTAATCGCCTGAAGGGCATATGTACGTGTAAAACCACAGTCCTCAAGCAGGTCAAGACTTTCCTGCACCAACGCACAAACCAGATTGCTGGCGATTGCGCATGCGGCATGATACAGCACCTTCTGTCCGGAGGGAATGGCCTGGACCCTGGGCCCCAGGCTTTGTAGTCTCTCCTTCCAGTCATTCAGATGCGCGGCGCTGCCTTCGATGCAAAAAAAAGCATCCTTCAGTTCCCTGTACGACGCATAACGGTCGCTGACCGGGAAAAGAGGATGGATGGAATAGCCCTCAGCACCTGTCTGCCCGATTCCCGGAAACGCTTCCTGCGCTGACATGGAACCGCAGCAATGACAGATCTGCCTGCCCTTAAGATCATAATCTTTCAACTTTTCAAATACTTCCGTGATCACTCCGTCGGAAACAGTAAGAAAGACCGCGTCACAATCCCCGACAAGCCTGCCGGGATCATCGTAACATTTGCTTTCTGTAAACTTTGCAGCCGCTTCTGCCGACTGTATATGTCTGCTGTAATAGCCGATCACATCAAGTCCGCCCATGGCAAACAATTTGCCTAGAGAGAAGCCAACCTTTCCTGCTCCAATAAAGCCGATTCTCATCGTATCACACTCCTTTCATCAGATACAGATTGTACCAATTCCGTTCCAACAATATTTCTTCGGGGTGTGACGCAGTGATACTGCTCCTGTTCCGGGGTAATGCAGAGTTAATTTGGTATAGTTTCATGATCACATGAATACCATCCATCTCTGTTAAAAACAGAGTGATTGTAGCACTCCGCTGTAGTGCAGTAAAGCAGCAGCCTCTCGATGCTGTGTTTTTTTTTATGGACAATCCTTACGCCTTTCGAAAAATCTTCCTGCAAGACAGGTAGGGATTATCCGCATACCTACGCGGTTTTCTGAACTCGTCTCCATTACAAAATTTTTCTATTTAAAGATGTTGGGGTCAAAAGCCCCCAGTTTTGTTGCTTAGCACATTGCTAAGCAAGCGTGACGAGTTTAACCGCATGATCGACGAGTGCCATGCCGGGAACATCGACATGATCATCACTAAATCGATTAGCCGGTTTGCCCGGAACACGCTGGACTGCCTGAAATTCATCCGGGAGCTGAAGGACATAAATATCCCCGTTTACTTCGAAAAGGAGTCCATCAACACAATGGATGCCAAAGGCGAGGTGCTGCTGACCATCATGGCGTCCCTTGCCCAGCAGGAAAGCCAGAGCCTTTCGCAAAACGTAAAGCTCGGCCTGCAGTACCGCTACCAGCAAGGACAGGTACAGGTCAACCACAACCGCTTCATCGGATACACCAAGGATGCCGACGGTCACCTAATCATTGATCCGGAACAGGCAGAAATCGTTAAGCGGATTTACCGGGAATACCTCGAAGGCCTCAGCATGGACAAGATTGCTGCCGGTCTTGAAGCAGACGGAATACTCACCGGCGCAGGCAAAGCAAAATGGCACACCAGCACGGTCAGCAAGATCCTGCGAAACGAAAAATACATCGGCGATGCCCTGCTCCAGAAGACCTATACCACAGACTTCCTGACGAAGAAGCGGATCAAGAACAACGGCACCGTTCCACAATACTACGTAGAGAGCGATCACGAAGCAATCATCCCGAAGGACATCTTCCTTCTGGTGCAGGAGGAGCTTGCGCGGCGAAGGCTGGTGCATACCACAGAGAACGGCAAACGGCGCTGCTACTCATGCAATCACTGCTTTGCCCAGATTGTTTTCTGCGGCGACTGTGGCGAATTCTTCCGGCGCGTCCATTGGAACAACCGGGGCTGCAAGTCCATTGTCTGGCGCTGCTGCTCACGGCTTGAGGCCACAGGTCACGCCTGCCACGCCCGGACGGTCAACGAGGTGCTCCTGAAGGAAGTGGCCATTGAGGCCATCAATCAGGTGCTCTGCAAAAAGGACGACTTCTTGAATACCCTGCAAACCAACATCGCCACGGTGATCAAACAGGGGGATACCCTGTCGCCGGAAGTCATCGATGAACGTCTCCCAGAGCTGCAGAAGGAGCTTGTAAAGAAGGCGAACCAGAAAGACGATTACGACGCCATCGCGGATGAAATCCTCCGACTCCGGGATATGCGAAAGCAGGCTGAGGTGGATACTGTGGTAAAGGATGAGCAGATGCGCCTGATCCAAGACCTGCAGGATTTCATCCGGCAGCAGCCTACCACCATCACAGAATTTGATGAAACGCTGGTCAAACGCCTGATCATGAAGATTACGGTCTTCGAGGATCACTTCACCGTGGAATTCAAGTCTGGAATCACAATTGACATCGAAGCATAAAAGAAGGCTCCCCGCCGCCGCTTGGTGGCAGTGTGGGAGCCTTGGTCTGTCTTATTCTTCAAGAAAGCCGTTCAGCTGATAATGAATAGTGTATTTTCTTTATCAAGCCCTGTCACCTGAACACTTTTATCCCACAATTCTGCTGCAAGCCGCTCGTTGTAGGACAATTCCGAAGACGGAATCGTAACGGTTCCACGATCAAAGTATTTTGCGGATACATCCGCATAGGCTGCATCGCTCAGAACCGTATATACTGTCTCGGCGGACTTTCTGACGTCTCCCACCCAGTAAGACATTTCAGCTTCCCGTGCCTTGATCTGCTCTGTCGTCATTCTGCGCGGGCCGCCCAGATTCGTGGTCAGCATCAGTCCCGGATTTATCGCGTTCACCGCGACCTTAGAACCCGCCTTTTTCAGTTTTCGATCCAGCTCGTAGGTAAACAGGATATTGCACAGCTTGGAAAGCGCATACCGCTGGCGGCCGATCTCATTGGGATCCAACACTTTCTGCCTCACCGCTGCCAATCAAGTAGTAGAGTATTTTTCTCATGTTCTATGTCCTGCCTTTCCCTGATACTGCTTCAAATGCCTTCTACACCAAAATCCATTTACCGTTGGTATCGCTGCCTTCTCGTATCAAAACACCTGCATCCTGGAATTCTTTCATATATCGTGCTACTGTACGTTTTGACACTCCAGAGTTATCTGATATCTGTGGAATAGTCAGCATGCTATTTGCCAGGATTTCTAAAGCAATCTTCACAGCTGTTTTTCTCCTGCTTTGAGAATAGGTTTTTATAAATTCAGCTGTGGCGGGCGCTTTGCTCTCAATGCCATTCTCAATGCCATTCTCAATGCCAATGTCACTGACACTTTTGTCGCTTTCTTCCTGAATCCTGTCGAATTCCTCATTAACATAGGCTACGGCAAGCGTGTAATCGTCAGTGTCATTATTCGGGCTGAAGACCAGCTTTGGTGAACCGTTGACTTCCATGGCTGTCTTAGCCCGACGGATGCCAGAACCGTAGGACTGGATCAAATCCAGCTTTCTTCATGCTTATGTTTGTAACAATCTACATTTATTACACTGTACACTCAAAACAAATCTCTTTGGTGGGCAGACAGCCCACTTTCATCATTTAAGACAATATCCCGGAACCTCCACTTCTTTGCATAAGAAATTGATTAATCTCTTCCTGCTTTCCTGCGCCGCAAAATCTTTGGGGTTAATAGAAGGAGATTTCGCAGAATCCCAGGGGCATGACACATCAACGCAAGATTCTGCTGCTGACCATTTTTTCGACAGTTTCGAAAAAAGGTCATCGCAAAACTTGATGGGGATTGCGATTCCCCATTCCCTCGCGTGTCATTTCTAGGGCGTTTTCTGCCTCTATGGGTCTGAAAATCGGAAATGATTCTCTGGCTCCACAGTCTCTGTGTCTGCAGCGCTGCGTTTCTCCTTCGTCGCAACACATCGGTCATGCTTCGCATGAGTAATCTATGAGCCTGCAAGTGCGCATGGCAGAAAGGGGGATGTATGCCTAACCCTAAAAAGGAACATGGAGATAAGAAGACGCATAACATGAAGGTCCTTCTGGATGACGCGCAGTATGCCCTGGTGCAGAGTGCGGCAAACGCTGCCGGTATGAAGATGGCAGCATATATGCGGAATCAGGCCATCTATGGAAAGATCGAAATCCACAATCACATCGTCGCGAATTTTTCTTCGCTGGAAAGGATCTCTGCCGAGCTGTCCTCGATCAGTAACAACCTGAACCAGCTGACAAGGTATTTTCATATGGGCGGGGTAAAGTCCGAGTCGATGCAGGAAGAGCTCCGCCGCTGTATCAATGAGGTGATGAAAATGCGGGAGGAGCTTCTGGCTTTTGGAGGAGAATATCGTGGCTACATTAAAACATCTGGCAAGTAAGAGTGCCGACTATGGAAAGCCCATTAAGTATCTGATGTTCGAACATGACCGGAACGGGACGCCTCTTCGCGATGCGGAAGGTAATCTCATTATGAGGGACTCCTTCATTCTGGACGGGATCAACTGCACTCCGCTTTCTTTCGACAAGGAATGTGAGATGCTGAACTGGAAGTACCATAAAAACCAGAATTACAACGACATCAAATCCCATCATTACATCCTGAGCTTCGATCCCAGGGACAAGGAAGAAGGTTTGCTTGATCCCGCACATGCGCACGAGCTTGGGATGGAATTCGCCCGCAAATGTTTTCCCGGGCATCAGATCCTTGTCTGTACGCACAGCGACGGCCATCACGGAAGCGGTAATATTCATGTTCATTTCATCATGAACAGCCTGAGGAAACTGGATGTTGAAAAGCAACCGTTCATGGAGCGGGACATCGACAGCCGTGCCGGCTACAAGCACAATCTGACACCGCGCTATCTCAAATATCTGCAAGCGCAGGTCATGCAGATCTGTGAGCGGGAGGGACTTCACCAGGTGAATCTTCTGGCTCCTGCAAGAACAAAGATCACAAACGCAGAGTATGAAGCCCGTGAGTCCGGACAGATCGCCATGGATGCCCGCAACGAAAAGATCCGCGCGGCACAGCCACAGAGTCTGTTGTTGAAAAAGTTAAAAAGACTGTTGCCAGGAAGCCCCGCAAAAAAGCCGTTGTCCCCAACTTCGTCATCCAGAACAACGCTGAAGACGGCATCACCTACGCAGCTGTCGTAGAAAAGGTCCAGGCCGCCATCACGATCCAGGATGTGACTTCCCTCGATATTTATGTCAAGGCCGAGGAAGGAAAGGCTTACTACGTTGTCAACGGTGAGGCTGCCGGCGCTGTCGATCTGTTCTGATAAGGCACTGGTATTAGGGTAAGAACACACAAGAGTGTTTCCACACTCAATCAAGCAAAATACAATGCCGGGAGAGGTGTATCAAAAATGTTACACCTTACCCGGCATTTTTATTCGTGTATCACTTATCATGCTATATGGTAACGACCAGTTCCTCAATCAGACGGTTCACCGTCTCAGGGGCATCGGTATTGGAATTATGCCCCGCATCCCTGATCCATGCGATCGGAATTCCTGTATTCTTATGCCACGCTTTGTTGTACCTGATACAGGAGCCCGCGTGGTCCTTTTTTCCGCAGATCAGGAGCGCCGGGCATCTGATCTCATACGGGAGGTCTGCTTCCATTGCCTCCGCCAGCATGCGAAATCCGTGTCCGGAGATTTTTGCATACCGCGCCTGGTCTCCATCATAGACCATCATCATATCATGCATAAGCCTCCTGCCATATTCCGAAGTGGCGACACCCCTGGTTCCGGTCTTCAACAGGGACTTCCAAGGGTAATAACGATAGACCGGCTCGATTCGTTTCAGCAGCCATATCTCGGCAGCTGTCACATATTGCCTCTGCAAGGGTGCTGAATCAACGGAAACAAAGCCTCTCAGCTTTTCCGGAAACAGTTGTGCATAGGCCTGACCCACGTATCCGCCCATAGACTGTCCCACGATAACAGGACAGTCAAATCCTTCCCTCTCCAGAATCTCGTCCAGCCACCCCGCCTTGTCCATCAGGCGGAAATCAAATAAAAATGGCCAGGATGATGCATGTCCCGGTGCATCCCAGACAAAGACAGGATATTGCCCCTCAAAGTGCTCAACCTGCTTGTCAAACAAACGATGATCTGCGGTAAGACCCGGCAGGAAAACCAGCTGTGGCCTGGTCTTTTCTGCTATGGCATTCACCCAATAATGAATATCTCCGCAGGCCGTTGCCAGTACTTTCTCCTTCATGGGTGATTTCCTCCGCAAATTGTTTACTGCCTTATCAGGCTCGGCATGGCGAATTGCGTCCCCGCTGATACTGCTACATCACGACAAGCTGGAATTTAGCGATTAGAGCTTCATGAAAGACTTGATTTCTTGTTCCAAGAGACGAAATACGTTTGCAACCAGATAGCCATCAGCGATTGCATGATTTAGACGAACGGTCACAGGCATGACAAGCCTACCGTTTTCTTCTCTGTATTTTCCCCAGTTAATGATCGGCGCAAAATATAGATTTCCATCGGGAAGTTCAAGATGAAGTGAATCATAGGAAAGCCAAGATATAAACGACGCATCAAACCAGTTGGGATGGTTCACTATATCCAGACCGTATTCCCTTGTCTTCTTTGCCTCTTCAACATCCAGCAATGCGGCAGCGTAGAACTTTTCATAGTCCTCATCGTATTTCGTATAAACAGGCGTACAGGTTTCCGTATCTTCATGGAAAACATACTGTGTTGGATTGATTACGTCATAGCAGATCAGCTCATCTGTCTGCCAAAGGTATCCCATTCTGTAGTCTTCACGTGAATTCATAACCTTTGAAAGAATATACAGGAAATTGACATAAAACTTCGTTCCTGTGTTCTTTGAATGTGTGACGAGCTCTGTTACGTCTATTCTCGACGTTATCGAGGTTGAGCACTTGCAATCTTCCGTAAAGTGGCGAAATACGCCTTTACGATAATATGTCTCTTTGTCAATTACTTTATAATTCATTTTCTTCACCCTTACATACTTCGATTTGTCCCTCTACCCTACCATACTTCCAT
>Ga0310691_10003915_pt1 | contig 17227 bp, 19 predicted proteins | sample 176DNAGHGlowgp2_FD_203887 | JGI IMG/M metagenome (GOLD analysis project Ga0310691, IMG submission 203887) | Sheep rumen microbial communities from Palmerston North, Manawatu-Wanganui, New Zealand - 1766 DNA GHGlow gp2 (v2) (version 2) | ecosystem: Host-associated > Mammals > Digestive system >...
AAAGGGACCAAATGGGAAATTGGCAATAAGCATCATTGTGGAAGGCGGGCTCAGGTTACTTCTTATGAAAACTGGGCTGTAATCGAAGGCGGTTATTTTCATTCCTTCATGGAAAAAGAGGATGCGATAAACGCAGCGTCGTTTTTAGGGGAGGGTGCCGTGGTGTTCGAGGCTATAATCCCAAAGGGTAGTATAATGTGGAATGGTTTTACTGCCGATTCCAGAAAAGATTCATATGCGTCAAAAGACCTTGTAATTGAAAAAGAAATATATGTTGCGCCGCACAAAGTGGCAAAAATAAAAACAATATAAGCAATAGTGCAAGCGGATTCATATGGAAAAGAATAACATTAAAGTAATATTTCTGGATATTGATGGCTGTTTAAATAGTTACCTGTGGTTCATTGATGACCGCAATCCCGGTAACCTTAACGGACAAGAGGGAGACATTGACCCCCTTTGCGTTGAGCGGATTCTTCGTATAGTCAAGGAAACGGGGGCCAAAGTAGTCATATCAAGCGATTGGCGAATCTCATGGGAGGGAACACTCATGCGACTTGAGCGTATGGGCTTAACAAGAGACATTGTCATTGATAAGACGCCCGAACTTATATGGACAAGGGTTGCCAACGACTATTTTGACGAAGATGGTTATGAATACAGCCGTGGTCGAGAAATCGACATGTGGTTACAATCGCATCCCGAATGTACCAATTATGTTATCATCGATGACCGAACGGATTTTACTGACGAGCAGATGCCTCACTTCGTACATGTTAATTCGTACTGTGGACTGACAGATGATAATGCTGACATTGCAATCATGACACTTAACCATCACTGACCCAGTGGTGGTTTTGTTTTTTTAATAGTTTTTTTGTATATTGGTATCGTATGGAAAAAAATAAAAGCAAACTTCAAAAAACAGGATGGGAATTGGAAAGCGTTAATATCGTACAAACCCCCATTTCATACATTAACCATCGGTCAGAATGCGACCCAATGATTGAGATGTGCGGGAGGAGGGTCTACCCCGTCCTTGTTTCTCCGATGGGGTCGGTTACGGATGAAAACAATTATAAGGTGTGGTTGGACCACGGCTTCATCTGTTGCGTACCGCGCACGGTTGATTTTAGTAAGCGCATAGAAATCAGCAAAGAAACCTTTGCCAGTTTTTCCCTTTCTGAGGCAGAAACATTGGAAACGGCAATCGGTGATAATGAAGTTCATTATATTTGTATTGACATTGCGCACGGAACGATGAAGAGGCTATATGATATCTGTCGTCGTTTGAAGTCGAAATTTGGCAACAATGTCGTAATAATGACCGGCAATGTCGCCACACCGGAAGCGTATCCATTCTACGCCGACTGCGGAATTAATTACATGAGAGCCACAATTGGGACCGGAAGCAGGTGCACGACGTCAGCCAATGTAGGAATACATTACCCCACGGCCACTCTTATAGACGAACTGAGAATGAAAAAGGCAGATTGGGATATCAATCATTGTGATATCAGTCACGAACCATCTACGGAAATAATCGTTGATGGAGGTATTTCAAATTTTGACGATATTCAAAAATGCATTGCCCTTGGAGCCTTTGCCGTCATGAGCGGTAGTATCTTCGCTAAGGCTCAGGAAGCGTGCGAGCCGATTGTGTTCCTGCAGCCCGACAATCTTAATATGGCGGATGCCATTCCTGCAAGCGAATACTTTGAAAAACTCGCTGAATTAAAGGACCGTAGCACCAACCTCGAAGCGGACGACAATGAATATTGGATTGCCTATAGGAAACTGAGTCAGCGCAAGCCATACCGTTTGTATTATGGTATGAGCACTAAACTCGCACAAAGAAAAACCGGTGGTAGCGGAAAGACCACATCCGAGGGCATTGCTCGTCCAATACCCGTCGAATACCCCATAGCAAAATGGGCTGAAAACATGGCGGATTATATGAAAAGTTGTATGTCATATACTGGATGCCGCACCGTTGACGAGATGCGTAAAAATACGGAACTTATAATAAACCTTTCGGGAGATAAATCGTTTAGGAAATGAAAATCAGGGACATAAAAGAGCTTTTGAAGCACTATGGTACCCATGAATATGATGATTGGGACATAGTCTTGTGGGATTATAATAACCAACGCGAATTGGCGTGGAAAGATGGGACATATGCCGTTACGAAAGACAATAAGCAAATTTGTTTCCCTGTTACGGTAGAACCCGTTAATGGTATTACGATAAATGAAAGAATAAAGAAACTTTACGAAGAAATAAACAGCAAGAAAGATGGCACTAAAGACACTGACGTTGACTGAAGACCATATCAAACTCCTTCAGGCGATTAAATTTGAATCATTCGTCTTCGACGGCGACTCCCGTAACGGGAGAATAGGATGGGGCGTGGACCAATATGGCCCATGGGGCGGAAATTATCCCATTGAAGACATCGCCCTCATCCTTGGACATTGGGGCGACACCATTCCGGGCACAGAAAATGATTGGGATGGAAGGAAATTCCCCGACGAGTTGGCAGACAAATTCTTTGCGCTATACGGCGACATAACTGAAAACTTTGAATTGTATTTCAAGTTACTTATCTTCATGACAGATAAGGGAGGACTGACGCCGGGCAAATATAAGTGTAACCCAAGGCTTAATAATTGGACTAAAGTAGAATAATATGGTATACGATAAACTAACAGGAAAAGACCTTAGTGCTGATGGAGCAAGCTCCGGATATAAGGAAATGTGCCTTAATTGCCGCCACTGTCATCAGGTAGAAGACACTATCAACACCACAAACGAACAATATGTTTGCACTAATGAAGGTGTGCTTGAACAAGGAAAGAAGAAAATTTTAGACGCCGTTCCGGACGGATTTGTTGTCAGAACATTGGAATTGGCTCCAATGAAATTGAAGAATCCTACCAAGAAATGCTCTATGTATGACTTCAGTATAGATGCAGTAACGGATTTTATCCGAGAGTATTTCACTCCCGCTTCTTCGAGCGAAATCCCATCCGAAACTCCAAGTGAAACGCCAAAGGCATAGAAATGATAAAGCCCCGATAATATCGGGGCCTTGTTTTTTAACGCTTGAGCGATTTCTTTTTCTTAACAGCACCTTCGGAAAGTGTACCTGATGAAATATAAGAATGGAGGCTGTTAATTTCGGATGAGTCAAAGGAATATGGATATCCGTTTTCGTTTGGTTCGTGGTTAAGGCATTTCGCAAATTTACTGCGGGCGTTTTTCATATCATTGGTATCCTCGCCCTTGGTATCTTCCACACCATAAAGTTTATAAGCATAAGGTGCAATATTGACGCCCCTGCTCTTGAAGAACCCTTCAACCTCGTCACGAAGTTCTTCTTCGTCCTTGGTTTCGTTATTCATGTCAGATGTGCCATCGGGATTGTGAATTGGCTTGCGTTCAGCCTTTTCACCATCCTCGTCACTTTCTTCAAATTGCGAAAAATCGCCCATTGATTCAATGGACTCCCTTACGGCCTTGCGTATTTTAGCTTCAAGAAGATATTCCGATATTGCACGCCTTGTGCTTTCCGCAATGATGCGGGTAAGTGTGCCTTCGTTTATTCTAACTTTTTTAGTCATAATCAATACTTTTACCCTTATAAATAGCCATAAAATTGAGAATTGGGCCAAAAACAACAATTTTTTCACATTATTTTTTTGTTTTTCAAAAATAAGTTTGTATATTTGCATTGACCTCCTGACGGAAGGAGTGATGATGTTTTATTTTTAAACGGAAAAGACTATGGCAAATATGGACAATTCATTCATTAAGGCCAATATCCTTGGCCCTGGCGCTAATGGCGCTGTCACCGAAAACGGTGCAATCTCTTATGCAACTGCAGGTACTGCACTTCTCGACCAGTTTTTCAAGGCTGGCGCATACCGCGGTCGTGATATCTCTACAGTGTGGAGCGAACAGAACCGTCTTTGGGCAGAAGACCCCATCGCGGCCCTCAAGTTCCCCTTCTATCTTAGGATGATTACCCGTCAGTCCAATATCATTGGCGGCGAGAAGACCGAGAAGGTACAGCGCGGACAGGGTGCAAAGGATGAGTCGTTCAAGCGTCTCCTTTGGATTGCGAAATATCACCCTGAAAAGTTCTATCGCAATCTTTGGGTTCTCCCTATCGTCGGTTCATGGAAGGACCTTTGGGTTCTCATGGCATTTGACGGCGCCGATTTCCTCGACCACAAGAGGTTCTTCGAGGTTATCGCCAAGGGTATCAATGACCCTAACCATAAGGACCTCGTGAAGAAGTTCCTTCCTCGCATTCGTTCCTTCAAGAAGTGCACAACCGATTGGGCAAAGAGGACCAACGCCCTCGCTAAGGAGTTTGCAAACTTCGCAGGTTGGAGTTACAAGGACTATCGCGAGTTCAAGGCCACGGGTAAGGCCCACGCATTTCAGACCACTATCTGCAGTGGTATGTACGATGACATTAATTGGAATGTCATTCCAGGCAAGGCCCTTCTTAACCTTGTTTCAGGTAAGTTCATTGCCAATCATGGCCTCAATGATTCTTACCTCAAGTGGCTCAAGTCTCAGCCCGTTGCTAAGTTCAATGGTTATGCATTCGAACTTGCCCGCAGGCTTAGCCCTCATGGCGTGGGCACCACAGCATCACTCATTGCGAGAACTACCATCGACAAGCAGTTTGATGGCCTCATTGAGACCGCCAAGAAGAACGGCGGAGCCATCACAGGCAATGTCCTTTGTGGACTTGACACTTCTGCGTCAATGACTTGGACGACGCTTGACAAAGCGGGTACCATGCCGCTTCATGTCTGCCTCTCGCTTGGAATCTACTTTTCCGAGCTCAATACCGGCGCGTTCCACAATGTGGTTGCTGAATTCAGTACCGAGTCGAAACTCCATACCCTTTCGGGGACTTTCTCCGATAAGTGGGATTACATCTCCCGTCACTGCCATGGTTACGGAAGTACTAATTTCCAGAGCCTTGTCGACCTCATCGTAAAGACCCGACAGGAGCATCCCGAATTCCCTCTCGAGGATTTTCCTAAGACGCTCCTCGTGGTTTCAGACATGCAGTTCAATCCATCAACAGGGTATGGAAGGAACGGAAACGAACTGACTAACTATCAGGCCGCAATCTCCAAACTTAGCATGGTATTTCCTAAGGAGTTCCTTGATGAGTTCAAAATTGTGTGGTGGTACTGCACAAATAGAACGACGGACGATGTTCCATCAACCATGGACGACGCGGGTACTTACCTCCTTGGTGGTTTTGACGGAAGCGTCATTTCCTTCGTCCTTGGCGGAAACGCAGTTAAGAAGGATGAGAACGGTAATACTGTTCAGCCCACCATGGAAGATGTGGTGAACGATGCGCTTGGTCAGGAGGCACTTGCCCTTGTCGCATAAGGGCGTAACATTATTAAAGCGGGGATAGCATTTTGCTTTCCCCGTTTTTTTTTGTATATTTGAACCATGAATCAGAAAGAACTCACGGACGCGCTTGACTTAGCGTCGAGACAATACTACAACGGTCAACAGACACAATTTACCGACACCGAATTTGACTTACTACTGAAAGACCTTCAAAAAATGGAGGCCGAAACCGGCGTCGTATATCCAAATTCGCCGACAATCCGTGTCGGGTCAGACCTGCAGGATGGGTTTAAAAAAATAAAACACCCGTCTTATATGTTGACAATTGAAAATGCCTATACCGACGAGGAAATTGCGGATTGGGTGCGGTCTATCGTTAATAAATACGGTCCGCAGACTCTGCAATTATCAATAAAATATGATGGTGTGTCCTGTGAACTCCATTATGTGGGTGGGGTATTGAAAACCGCATCGACCCGTGGCGATAAGAACGAGGGCGACGACATTACCGAAAATGTGAAAACCATTCGTAGCATTCCTCTTGTCCTTGACGGGTATTTCCGTGAAGATGAAGATTTCTATGTCCGCGGTGAGATATTGCTTCCTAAGTCAAGACTTGCTGCAATCAATGAAGAGCGCCTTGAGAACGGAGAAAAGCCGTTTGCTAACACCCGAAATGCTTGTTCGGGCACAATCAAACTCCTTAACCCTAAGGAAGTGTCCAGGCGCGGCCTTATCTTTCGCGCATGGGATAGTCTTGATACTGAAAGACTTGCTTTCGCATCAATACAGATTAAGACCGATTTCTTACAAACCTGCGGTTTTTACTACGAAAACGAATCTGAGCCTGTTCTAATCCCAAAGGGGACTTCAGTAGACCAAATCATATGGTACATTTCAACCTATAAGAAAAAAATCGATGCCCTTAACCTCGATTATGATTATGATGGAATAGTGGTAAAAATCGATTCGACGATGCTTCAAAAAGAAATAGGCACTAAAGACACAAGGGCCATCGAATGGGGAATCGCGAGAAAATGGAACGAAGAGTATATTGCTAAAGCCAACCTCTTGGATGTTGAATGGCAGGTAGGACGTACGGGCATACTTACACCTGTCGGCAGACTTGAGCCCGTTGAATGTGCGGGAGTTACTGTTTCAAATGTGACATTGCACAACATGGCGTTCATCAATGAAAAGGATATTAGGATAGGTGATGTCCTTAATATAACAAGAAGCGGTGGTGTTATTCCGTATGTTCTGAGCAGGGACAGCCGTCCTCTGCGTCCAGGCATTCGTGCTATCTTAAAGCCCTCGATATGTCCCGTCTGCGGCGGAGAGGTTGTTTCTGATGGACAATTCTTGAAGTGTGCCAACGAAGATTGCCCCGCCAAAATTAAAGGCCGTATATTGCAATTTTGCTCCAAAGAGGCTATGGATATCCGTAGTATTGGCGAAGCGGTTGTAGATGACCTTGTTGACAACGGCATTGTGCACAACATCTCGGAGCTTTATGCAATGAATAGCATCGGAGTGGATGCGCTTGTAAACTATCTCGGCGCGGGATATGGCGTGACATCGGTAACCAACATGCTTGATGCCATTGAAAAAAGTAAGGAACAGCCATTCGAAAAAGTGCTTGCGGCGTTGTCAATCCCCGGCGTCGGGAAGGTAATGGGCCGAACACTCGCAAAAGAATTCAAAAACATCGAGACGCTTGAAAATGTTACCGTAGAAGACCTTTGCGGTGTGGATGGTATTGGCGAAATTATGGCCAACGACATTCATCAGTGGTTCCACAATGAGGAAAACAAAACAATGCTTTCGAAACTGAAGGAATACGGACTAACAATGACTGTTGAAAATGACAGTTGCCCGGACGAAATACCGTTCCGTCCACTTGAGGGATTGAAAGTTTGCTTTACGGGTTCATCTAACAAATTCAGCGGAGACGATGTCGAGAAGTTCTTGGAAAGTCTCGGGGCAAAGTGCGGCCATTCGGTGAGTGGAAAACTCGATTACCTCATAACGGGGTCTAAACCTGGTGCATCAAAAGTGAAAAAAGCGACCGACCTCGGGGTAATGATAATAGAAGAAGATGATTTTTATAAGAAATTTGAACTATGACCGAATTTTCATTCACCAATATTCGTAAGAACTATTGGGGTGCGGAAAAATATCATGTTGCAATGTGGGCCCCCGCCGAGCCGATAGGAAGCGATAGTGGATGCACGATAGGTGTTGGACTTTCTGATGACTTCGTGGCATTTTACGCGGCTCACGGAATAGAAATGCGTTCCGCCCCCGCCCCTTTCTGTATGTATAAAAACGATGACAACGAAGCGGTGGTTTTTGCCATGGTGGAATGTGTTGACCTCAAAACCCTTACCACTACATTTTGCCGCATATCAGAATTCGTCGATGCGGCACCTTCTTTACAGGAAATGGTTGAAATATACAGGGACCTGATGACAAAAATTCCCAACAATGGATTTTTAACTCAAAACGACTATACAAAATAAAAAAGCCGTGGATAAATCCGCGGCTTTTGCTTTTAATGTTTATACCATAATGAAACAGGGCTTTCGGTTGTCTCAAGTACCGCATACGCTGTTTGCGCCGTAACGGTAAAACTCCCTGTATTCGCAGACATAAATACCGAAAAAGTTTCTCTCGTGGAAAAAGAAACACCTGTCTTAGCACTATTGATGATTCCGTATGACAAATTTGTTCCGTTATAGGTTTCTGACATCGTATGATTATAAATAGACAGCGCTGTATTATAGTTATCCGTATTTTGAGAATAGTCCATCGTACCATATTTATCGCTTGCGGGAATTGTTATATTTTTATAAAATGGGTTCGTGCCGGTGGTTGTTGCACCGCTAAAAACAGTGTACAAAGTTATAGGTCCAACATGTGCGCGGCATGAAAAATATCTCGTAACTATTGTTCCTGCTGTACTCCATCGAAATTTCATGAACGCAGTTATACTGTCTCTCGTATGAGTTCCTATGTTAGCAAATAATTCTGAATTGGCAGACCAAGACATGTTATTTGTTGTAAAACGTTTTCTGTTATCTAAACTTGAACTGTAAGAAACAGTGGCCGTAAACAACCCGCTACCACGGTTGGTTATCGTCGATGTGCTTGCCAATGTTTCTATCGAGGACTTATAAACAGACATATATCTTTTATCCGATTCATAAGTTATTGTTTCGTCAAAGACATTGCCAGACAAATTGCCTTGAAGAACACTAACATCCGTGTAATAATGCCCGTAAGTGTATTTGGTTAGGCATTGGTTCAAGATATTATTGGTTCCACTATCTTCAAGCGTTTTTTCAGTCAATACCCTATACATTTCCGGAGCTGAAGGTACTACTAATATCGGCCGCATATGGTAAGCACAAGCGCTATGCACATTAATAAGGCAATATCCATCACCATCATTATCCGAGGTATCCGAGATAATTGGTATGCAATTATAAGTTCCGCCAGAAAGCGGCGGGTATCCCCATGTGTGCGATGTATCCATAGACCCAGGACGTTCGATGGTTGCAAAATACGGACTCTGCGCCGATGTTACAAATGTGCAATACCCGTCTTTGGCTGTATAGCCGCTTATACGGAGTGGTCCGGATGCTGACCCCTGTCTAATGGTTATTCTATACCCCGCTTTACGAATATAATGTGAAGCCGGTCCCGTAACAAGAACCTTATACTGACCCTGACAAAGATATATGGTCTTTATCGCCGAACCTGCAGTTTGGCCATAAACTATTGCCGGGTTTTTTCGAATATACGATTGTGTTGTATGGGCCGTTACTCCGTAATTAATAACCACCCCACTTGTCATATGCCCCGTATACCATGCGGTTCCGGATGCGGAATCGTCCACTTGGTAGCCGCTTGAAAGGGCGGTTGTTGTTCCGCTTTTCCAAAAATAAGTCGTTGTTCCTGATTGGAGCCTTGAAAAACCGTTGAATAATTCAGGATGGTTCTGTGGAAGAGAATCACCTTGGCCCCTCGTTGGTATTACGCTGGCGCTTGTAAGTCTGTAAGTACAATAGTTATTAGTAGGCTTTTCTCTTCCGTATATATTAGCCGCCCATACTGTCATATAATATGCCATAAATCACAAGTTGTCTATTCTTATATAAATAGCAAAAAGGCGTGGATTTTTATTCCGCGCCTTATTTTCTTCGTTTCTTGTCCGCTACTTTCTGTAAATAATACTCGAATGTTGTTACAAGGCTTTTCTTCTTTTCATCTATTTGCAAATTGAACCGATGCTCGTTCTTGCATCTCGGAGACGCTTCGCATTTATGATAATGGTTACAAGTCGGCAGGAGGGGGCATCTCATTTTTTTACAGAATTCGATGTTTTCCGTTGATTTTATTCGCCAATCCTCTAATGTCTCGGTACTTGCCGTAATACCGTCAACGACATTGCCTATAACATTTTCGCCGTGCCAATGTTCGCATGGGGTTATTTCCCCAAGGGGGTTTATGACCATTCCTCCGCCTTTAGATGCGGAGCAATATGAAAGGTCCATCTTTTTAGTCAATTCGGGATACCATGTTAACGACTGTGATACCACATCGGGATATTTCTTAACAATTTCCGCGGCTTGTTTACTGAGGCGGACGAAGTCTTCCCCAGTTTCCTCCATCCTTATTTCGAAAATCGCAGCCACATAAACCGATACCCTCCTTGATTTTAAATATTCGGCGAATTCTGAACGAATATATGACAAAGTTTCTTCAAGAGTATCCAAATTTTCAAAACTGATGTTAATTCTTATTGATATATGTGCCTCTGATTTTTCCACTGCAGTCCTGATGCCTTCAACCACCTTGTCAAATGTGCTTCCGGAAACCCCAACATAGTTTTTGATTTCATCATATTTTTCTTTTACCCCGTCAAATGTAACCTGCACCGATTTCAGGTTCCACTTTTCGAAGTGGTCGACACATTTATACAACAATGAACTGTTGGAAATCATAGTTGACGAATAAGGGATGCCCTCTTCGGCCAACCTATCCGAAATATAGTCCATTATCTTCGTATTCAATAACGGTTCTCCGCCAAACCATCTTATCGTAACATCCTTTGTGTGTTTTTTCTTGATGAACTGCACTACATTTTCTGCCGTTTTCTTCGTCATGTTAATGGCTTTCAACCCCTGTTCATAACAATATGGACACCGTGCGTTGCAGGCGGTGGTCGTCATAATCACATAGCCGTTTATTTTGTCATATGTGAATGGATGGGACCATTGTGCCCTCCGTAGGTAAACCCTTTCAGCAATCGGGTCTTCGTCAATATCCTTATCGAGAACGATGCGATATTTAATAAACTTCTCATTCTCAAAAATATGTTGATATTCTTCAGCCGTCAGGTAAAACATTGACCATGTGATGGTGTGATGAAGAATATACCCGTTTTTATAATTGGTAACAACCGTATAATGCGATAACTTCATTTCGCAATCATTCCCATTCTCTGGGTATTCCTTAAGCGGCCAATCCTCGGGCTTGCTAATCTGTATCATATATAAATGCCTTTCTATATAGATAGCGTTTTTGCTATTACTTGTCCACCTTTCTCAATTTGTTTTTCTTAAAAAAACGATGTATATTTGCAGCGTAAAGAACATTTGATATGAAAAAGATAAGAAAAAGGGACTTGAAAAAAGTTGAGGCCTTGGTTAATGAACATAACGAAAGGATTGCCCATATGAAGCGCAGCGTCATCAGTAAGGTTGAACCAGATTTTGTTTCAGGTCTTGTCCTTGAAGCGATAGATTCTGCCATGTCCCCGCTTTACATGCGACATCCAATCTCGTATGATATGGACACTGCCTATATTGGAAAGACAATGGACGACATCACGCGTGAAGCGGATGAAAGACTAAAAAAGGCATATTCTGTAGTTGATACCCTTCTGACAAATTTACTCTTTTATACAAAGCAATGTCTTAAAAACAAAGAAGAACTCCATCGGCTGTACGAAAGCGGTGTTCCGCTTTTCATTGTCATTGAGCCAATGTCCATTGGCGATTTCACACCATCTGTTCTTAACCACTCCGAAAAAAACAGTTATTGTTTCTGTTATGAATTCAAGGATACTGAAAATGACGGCGTATATCTTGCGAATCTCATGGGAAGCCGATGCACCACATCCCTCAATAAAAAAATTGATTACAGAGAAGTGACCGTTCGTCCGATGACGGAGTTTGAGTTTGAACACCAATACATTATGAATCGCCTCAATTGTGTTACCTTCAAAAGTGAGGAAGAACTTGTAGAATTTGATAATAGCATTAGGAGACTATTTCATGGCCAACGAAACATCATTTAAAGCGCTTAGGAAACGATTCGCTAAGGACTATAACCTCCCCATCAATATCTTTGATGAGGAGATTTTCAACTACTATAAAGAATTGTACGATTTTTTCCCGACAGAAGAATATAACAGTCTCTTGAAAATGATAGAAGACCGTTTCGATGGAAGCGTCGAAAAATGGCTCGATTACTGTGCGGCCGTCAGGGACGATTGTATCCTGAAAACCATGGAAACGCCCGAGTACAAAATCTTCAACACCGAAGATTCGTCCAAATGGGATATTCCGGATTCCATGCCGAAAATTGGCGAGCATTCGATATACACCGAAGAAAACGATGGGAAACTATTTGTCTCCATCGATTTGAAAAAAGCCAACTTTCAGGCTCTTAAATACGCCGGTGTGTTAAAGGAAAAGAGTTATGATGAATTTGTTTTCAATCATGGCGGTGATGAATATATTGCCGGTTCAAAATATCTCAGGCAGGTTATTTTCGGAAAAATGAATGCGGGACGGACAATTAAGGTTGAAAAATACCTCATGTCCAAGATATATGGCCTCGTCCATTCCGTTTTTGAAATACAGGGATTTGAACTTTATTCGATGAACAGCGACGAACTCATCTTCAAAGATGTTTCAAATAGCGGATGGTTTAACCTACGATGGTACGAGGCCGCATCCGATGTGCAGCGCTTGATAAAGACCATGATTGGAATTGATGCCCGTGTTGAGTATGTCTATGTGAATCGTTACAATATCGTAAATGCCAATGGAAACAAAGTGGATGCCTATATTCGGAGAAACGCATATGACGATAAGCGCGAACTGAAAAAAGCATCGACGACTTTTTTCCCACAGATTTATAAACTCATTCACCACATGGACATCGAGGAAATTGACAGAAAATTTTTCGTCGATGACCAAATAGCAACATTTGATAAACCCCTAAGATATGAAAATAATAGCAACAAGTGATACACACGGGTACCTACCGATAATATTTGAAGAGTTTGACCTTTTCCTTCTGGCCGGAGATGTGGCCCCTACGCGCAGTCAATATTATTCTTATCAAATCAATTGGGCAATGACTGAATTTGTCAATTGGGTAAACAGTCTCCCATATGCCCACGAATGGAGTAAGGTGGTAATGGTTCCTGGAAATCACGATTTTTGGGGTGAAAGAATAACGAAGGAACAAATTGCCGAACTCGAAGCAAAATGCAATGGTCGCCTTAAGTTCCTCAGACATGATATTTACGAATTTGAGTATCCAGTATCCGACGGTCTTGATTCGTTGACTATCTTCGGAACCCCTTATTGCTCTCTTTTCGGCGCTTGGCCTTTTATGGTAAACGATGAAACACTTGAAAAGAAATTTTCACAGATTCCCGAGGGGATTGACATCCTAATGTCACATGACAGTCCGAACATAAACAAGCTCGGCGCCATCCTCGAGGGGCCTTACAAAAGCGACGACACGGGGAACAAGGTTCTTGCAAAACACATTCCGAGAATCCATCCCAAACTGTTCGTCTCGGGCCATTTCCATAGCGGAAACCATGACTTTGAAAACATTGATGGAACTTGGATGGGGAATGTGTCATATGTCGATGAGCAATATATCCGCGCCTACGAGCCGAAAAAAATCATCTACGATGAAGAAAACAGACAATTTTTGTTCTGATATTTTGAAATCAACATTTTAATTTGTATATTTGAACCATGATTAGTAAAGAAGATAAAGTTAAGTTTTTTGTTAACGAACTCAACGATATTCAGGATACTGATATTCGGGCTTTTGCACAAAAAATGATAGAGGAGGCAGACGATTATTTCTTCATCGTTCCCGCGTCTTCGAGCGGAAAATATCACCCGCAATTTGACCTCGGTGACGGCGGTCTCGTGAGGCATACGAGATGCGTGGCTTATTATGCCGCCTGCATGGCCGAGTCATTCAATATGAGTGTAAGAGACAAAGACCTGCTTATTGTTTGTGGCCTTGCACATGACATTAAAAAACAGGGTAATGGAAACGGGCATCACACGGTTACCGAGCATCCGATTCTCGCTGCCGATTACTTTGTGAGTCTCACGGCGGCTATGCCAAATGTGTTTACTGCAGAAGAAGTTTCAAAAATGGCACAGGCAATCAGGTCTCATATGGGTAAATGGGGTGCAAAAGACGGCCTTCCCGTTCCGGAAAGCGAATTTGATAAGTGCCTGCAGGCCGCGGATTATATTGCAAGCCGAAAAGATATCCTTGAATTTAATTTCCGCCCGACAGAAGAAGTTAAAATAGAGATACCAAAGCCAAACCCGGGAGATTTTATCATAGATTTCGGTAAGTATAAAGGACAGGGCCTTACGATTAAACAAATTCACGAATCGGAAACCGCAGACATCAGAAGCGGTAAGTCAAGCAAACCGTCTACTTACATTGAATGGATTGCCAATGCGTCCGACTTTGCAATGAAAGACGCACAAGAGGCCGCAAGAAAGTTCCTCGCCGAATATAAAACCACGCCACCACCGGCTCCTGCGGCACAAACACCTATCATTACGGTACAGCCCGGACCGATTGATGACCTACCTTTTTAGTTTGGTACGATTATTGTAGTAAAATATAGAAAATTTAAAAGCATTATGAAACAGAACATCGATTACAACAAGGAGCAGTACCGTGGTACACTCAAGCAGATTATGAAGGTTCGTGGCCTTCGCACCATCTCCCTTTCCAACTACGAGAATTGGAAGGCAAACAACAACGAAACATTTACCCCAAGTCCCGTCAGTTCTCTGAAACTCGACCTTCAGGATGGGTACATCAATGCCTTTAATGTTAACAACCTTAAAATTGAGGATTGTTCAACTGAGTACTACAAAAACGCCCTCGCTCTTGTTAACGAGATTATCAGCCGCGAAAGCGAAATCCCCTATCGTACACGCCGTAACATCTTTGTTAAGATGTGCCGTTAAAGCGCATTTGACATGAAAAGATTTCTACTAATACTCATTGCTATCTTCGCGATGAGTTTATCTGTGTCAGGCCCAATCAGGACCACTAATCAGGTTATAACGGTTGTTAAAGACGGATATCAGTTGCTCGACCGTCCCACCGACAGGAGGCTTCTTGCCTTCAGGGCACCAAACGGTAAAATCGGCTTTGTAAGCAACAGTTCCATTCCCGTAATTCACTTCCTTCCCGTTTTTGAGGACGCGATTGTGAGGAAATCGACACTTGTGGGCGTGAAATACGAAGGTAAATGGGGTGCGGTAGACACTTCTTTTGATGGAGACCCCGACAATCGTCTCATAATTCCGTGCGAATATGATGGGATTGAAATACTCGATAATTACCGAGCGAAAGTTCTGAAAAACAAAAAACATTGGTGGATACTCGATATCCGAGACCTGAGTAAAATAACTTATACAGGAAATTAAACATGGAAAAGATATCTCTCGACGCATTTAAGGAAATGGTTAAAACCGACCAAAAATTTTTGGATGATTTAGTGGGTGGGGCTGATGTCGTAGATTTTAACAACGGAACTGCAATAATTCACAAGAAGAACATCGGAAAATATCTTGAGAAATATATGTGCAAATCCGCCGAAGATTTAGAAAATACCCTATGGTATGGTTACGGGGTATTTGTAAAAATAGTTGATTAAAAAGTAAAAATGTCACAAGTATTTTTAAAACGCGGCTCGATATACAGCCAGACAGAAGGTAACTTCTCAGTAATGGACACCCTCGATGAAGGTGTCTATCAGATTCATCAGAACCCTATAACGATGGAACTTTTCCTTGAACGCATTGCTGATAAATTCAACTTTGGGTTCAAACTCTATGGCGTGGACGAAAAACTCGTCTCCCATGTACTAAACACCTACAACAAACAGGAAACCAAACGTAATATCGGCATATTGCTCAACGGCGCAAAAGGTACGGGAAAAACCGTAACCGCTAAGTTGATTGCGAATAAACTCGGCCTTCCGGTTATCATCTGCGACAGGCCTTATCCAGGGCTCGAACTTTTCCTCGCCGGCATCAATCACGACTGTGTGTTTTTCTTCGACGAATTCGAAAAGAATTTCCGCATGGAGTGTGATGGTGACGAAAATTGCACGGGAGAAAGTCTGCTTTCCATTATGGATGGTGTTTATAATAGCGATAACTGTCATGTTTTCATCTTAACGACCAACACGCTAAAGGTTAACGACAATCTTCTTTGCCGCCCGTCACGCATCAGGTACCTGAAGTCGTTTGGCGATGTCATTGACAGGGCAATCCTTGAGGAATATGTGAACGATAATATCAAGAAAAAGGAATATATTCCTGAAATCTTGGAGTTTATCGACACCCTCGAAATCGCAACCATCGACATCGTGAAAAGTATCGTAGAGGAAATAAATCTCCATGACACACACATCAGCGAGTTCAAAAACTTCTTCAATATTAAGGAAGCAAAGTATGTTTATCAGATAAGAAATTGGAATTTCAGTGAACAGGATAACAGCGACGAACGCGTAGAAACCAAGGAGGAATTCTTGAAAAATCTTGAAATTCCATACAACAGCGAAAAATCGTACCTGCGGCCGACATATCAATCCATAACGACTAAAAAGCCGTTTAACAAGTTCAAGGTTGGCGATATGCTCACGAGGGAGTATCGTATTATTGAAATCGATATTCCGAAGCAATACATAAAGTGCGAATACATGGGACGCCATGGTAATTATAGGCACATATACATAGAAAATCCTGAAGCCAAACCAAGTCTGTATTCGAACACAGCTTATACCTATGGGTATGGCGATGATTACTATGATTATTAATCTGACAAAGGGTGGCGAAAAACATCGCTACCCTTGTTTTTTTAAAAAATAAAATGTATATTAATTATGATAATAAGGTATTTTATATATGAGTAAAAGTAAAAAAGTTATTGGAATTGACCTCGGAACCGGTAACTCATGCGTTGCCGTAATGGAGGGAAATAAACCTGTTGTTATTGTTAATAAAGAAGGGTACAGGACAACGCCATCAATGGTCGGATTTACAGCCGATGGCGAAATTAAGGTCGGAGGAGCAGCAAAACGCCAGGCCATAACAAACGCTGAAAATACAGTATTTTCCATCAAGCGCTTTATGGGTGAGACATACGACGAAGTTGCCGAAGAAATCGGGCGTGTTCCTTATAAGGTTGAAAAGTCCGAAAACAACATGCCGAAAGTGAATATCCACGGCAAACTCTACACCCCTCAGGAAATTTCAGCATCCATCCTTCAGGAAATGAAGAAAAGCGCCGAAGATTACTTGATGGAAGAAGTTACAGACGCTGTTATTACCGTTCCTGCTTATTTTGGGGACGCACAGAGACAGGCCACCAAAGACGCGGGCAAAATAGCGGGCCTCAATGTCTTAAGAATTATCAACGAACCAACTGCAGCAGCTCTTGCATATGGTATAGACAAAAATAA
>Ga0310691_10003916_pt1 | contig 17221 bp, 12 predicted proteins | sample 176DNAGHGlowgp2_FD_203887 | JGI IMG/M metagenome (GOLD analysis project Ga0310691, IMG submission 203887) | Sheep rumen microbial communities from Palmerston North, Manawatu-Wanganui, New Zealand - 1766 DNA GHGlow gp2 (v2) (version 2) | ecosystem: Host-associated > Mammals > Digestive system >...
CAACTACATACTCGAATCAAGGGACGTTCCCCTATCTTGCCTCACATTAGTACGAAACTCTTCTTTTTTCATATATATTGATGCGTTTATTCCTTATTAGTAGAAATCTATTTTTATAGGCGTTTCGAGTGCAAATATAATAAATTTGTTGCAAGGAAACAAATGTTTTCTTACAAATCAGTTTAAATACAAATAAAAAGGACGAAATTTACTTGTTTTTCTAATTCCGGCTGCAAAACCACTATCTTTTCCTAGTTCTGTCGCTATGCAAAATATAGCAGTTTGCGGAATCTTTTTCCGTAACTCTGGCCTTCGACCGAAGTTACTACCGCTCGACAAAACTCAAAAGAAAATGTGATTTTCTTTTGGTTTTGTCCTTGCTTATTCGTAACTTTGCAAATACGTATAACACCCAATTGCAGCGTTTGAAAATGAAGAAATTGCTAATAGTTACACGTGTTTTGCAAGTGGCTCACTGCAAGCCACTTACGGAAAGCCTGAAAACCCATGTTCCGCAGCGTGCGGTGAAATGACACGCGGCGGCCGCTGCGAATACTCGCGGCGGCCGCCGTGAATATTCGCGGCGGCCGCCGCGAGAAACGAAGGTGGCACCTTGCTCCCTGCCAGACGGCACCTTCGTCCCTCTTTGACGGCACCTTCGTCCCTGTTTGCGGCGGGCTTTCTGGCGGTTTCTGGCGGGGTGCGTGTGTCGTTGCTCCGTGGAAGGGTCTTTTTCTATGGATTTGGGGATTAATAGTCGCTAAAGAATTTGTTTTGTCTAAGGAGAGAGGAGGAGTGGAGAGGTTTTTCTAAGGATATAGGGATTAAAGGATTTTTAGTAAGCGTAAAACAATAAGTTGGTGAAAATTGATGAACAGAATTACCATTAATTATCCATTAATTGCTGCGCGTTGTCACTATATGATTAATTATATGGTAATTATATGTTTAATAATATTCGTACCAAGTTTTTTTTACGGTCACTTAGTTACTGGCCCCACCCCGCCCTTCGGGCACCCCTCCCCTACGATGGGAGGGGAGCGGCTACCGCCAGAACACTTACCCTATCTTCCACTCGATTCAACATAGAACTGTTTTTTTTCTGCCTTTTTCCTTTGCCGTATCAGAAAAACTTTGTACTTTTGCACCGACCTGTGGACGCAGGCGGTGGGGCATACGCCCCGCAAGCCCCTAAGCGAAGGGGCCTCCGCCCAAGAACAGCACCACAGGGCAACGTGCCGCCATGTATGGGGCACAAGACATTTTATTTGCTCAATTCCCAGACGAACTACCACAACGAAACGGAAAAGAGTAATGCACCAATCGTTCGAGCATGCACCTTAGTGTGCAGGCTCCAACATAGATTGGTGAGGTTGTGGTAGACCTGTCTGGGATATGTAGGGGTCTGCCACTTTCTTTTTGCCCAAAGGTTAGTACAGGCTTCGATGGAGAAAGACATCATTATTATTATGTATTAACCATTTAATAAAAGCATTATGATTAAACAATTACATTTCAAATGGATGCTCCTGCTATGCGCCCTCATGGTAGGAACGAACGTGGCGTGGGCGGGTGATGAAACCATGACAATTGACTTTGAGGAAGCTTCCACCTCGACCTACTCAAACTGGACGTTCACGAACATCACTTCTGGTCAAACCGATAGCGGTTTTTCTGCCCATGAGGGAAGTAAATTTGGAGTAACAAGCGGAACCGCTTCCGCTTCTATCGTAACAAAGTCAAAGATAGCGTCTCCTACAAACATTACGTTTTGGATAAGTAAGAAATCAACAAACACCAAATCTTCAACTTGGAATGTAGAAGTGTCTTCTGATGGCACCGCTTGGACTACTGTCGGCGATGGAGCTGACGGTGCCTCAATGTCTAAAGGTGAATGGGTTGAAGTTACACGCAGTTTAACATCATATAAAAATGTCTACGTCAGAATTACATATTCAGGTTCAACAGCTATTCGCTGTATTGATGATTTATCACTAACCCATACTGTTGCAGACTTAGCCTATTGGATTGCCACTTATCAGTATAATGATGGTGTTACAGCCGACATGGTTGTCAACGTGAATAAGGGAGATGACGCAGCTGCCTATACGTTGGAGGCTGCACCCTCGCGTGTTAATTTCACTTTCTTGGGTTGGAATGATGGTGTTAACAACTATGACGGAGGTGCGCCTTATGCCTTGACAAGTAATAAGACCTTTACTGCTCAGTGGGAATATTCTGGCCCTTCAACTAAATACAACAAGTCAACAAAGAATGACCTCGCTACAGGTGCTCAGTACATACTTGTAGGAAAAAAGTCAGGAGCGAATCAGTTCGCTAATGATGACATAGCCTCTGGTCATCTGTACTTTAGTAGTTCAGCTGTTTCCAACGCTAATTCAGAAATAAACGATACTAAAGCCACTATTGTTGATGAAGAACCTTTGGTGTTGACGTTGGAAGAAACTGCAGATGGCTGGTATCTTAAGAATTCTGGGGGCAAGAAACTTGGAATGGCAGGCGAAAAGCAGTTAAACTGGGATAATGGTGATATGACTTGGGAACTTGGAGGAACAGATGATGTGCCTACATTTACAGCAACCTATGACGAGTCTAACTATACTTTATATTACAATGCTGGAAGCACGCGTTTTAATGGCTATACTACAAAAGGTAGTATGACTGATGCATTCTATTACCGTTTAGACAACGGCAAGGATGTATATGCATTAACTCTGAAATATAACGATGGCATAACAGCCGATGGTGTACATAATGTTCTGGAAGGTGCAACATACACATTGCCAGCTCCCACAAGAGACGGTTGTACTTTTGCAGGTTGGAATACTGCATCTGATGGCACAGGCACAACATATGTAGCAGGTGCTTATACCATGCCCGATGCTGCAACTACGCTCTATGCACTTTGGACCAGCAGTATCACCATCACCTCCGCAGGTTGGGCATCGTTCAGCAATGCCAACGAGCTGGCCATCCCTGATGGTGTAACGGCCTACTATGCCCAGAAGAAGGACGGAAGCAATGTGACGCTGAAGGAGATAGCCGGAGGCTACATTCCTGCCAATACAGGTGTGGTGCTGTCGGGTGCTGCTGACACGTATAGCGCAAACGTGACGGCTACTGGTGCCACGCTCGGTGCAGAGAACATCCTCTATCCGTGGCTGACGGCAGGAACGCCTTCTGAGGCCACCTATTACACGCTGGCCGTGAGTGGTGGCAAGCCCATTTTCAAGAAGTCGAGCGGTGGCACGCTGGCTGCTGGCAAGGCTTATCTGGTGATGCCTGTTGGTTCGGCAGAGCTGACCGTGGACTTTGACGATGAGAATGGCGGCGATGTTGTGACTGGCATTGATACCATTGAACATTCAACATTGAATATTGAACATTCAGAGGTGTACAACCTTAACGGTCAGCGCGTCAGCCAGCCCACGAAGGGCCTGTATATCGTCAATGGCAAGAAGGTCATTGTGAAATAACTAAGGGTAATTTCTCATAATTTCTTTCAAACAAATAAAAAGTAGACACTATGAACAAGAAAGCATATATCAATCCAGAACTGGAAACAATAGAAGTGAAAGCCATCAGTTTGTTGGCTGGTTCTACAGATGCTCCCGTCAGCGATGAGGAGCAGCAGGATAATGGCCAGGCACTATCCCCCGGCATGGAGGACTGGTTTAGCTTCTGACCCCCATACACCCCTTTGTGGGTGTAGATTTGAGTAAATTTTGTTAGGGGCAGCCGGTATGCCGTGAGGCACGTGCCCCGTTCATAATGATTTAAAGTAAATTGAATGATGCCCCCTTGGCTTGCGACGAGTCGAGGGGGCTTTGCTGTGGTGCGTTGGCTTGTGCTGACAGGAAAAAACGGCACCCAAAGGGATGCCGCTTTCTTGTTTCCTGATGTCTTTTTACCGTTGTAAACAGATACCTAAGAATGGTTGTAGGCACGCTTGCCTAAAGACTTGTTACTATGTTAACCTAAATCACTATGATGTTTGTTGATGCGTGTCGTGACGTTTAGTCCTTGTCGGTGTCGCCCTGCTGGCCCTTGTGACCTCGGCGACCCTTCTGGAATCGCTTCTCCATGTCGGCCTTGTAGGCTTTATACTGGTCGGCGGTCATTATCTGCTGCAGCTCGGTCTCGTAAGCCTGCATGGCCTCGCGCTGCTGTGGGCCCTCAGGGTGCTTGCCCTTCATGTCTTTGGGCGGCCGCAGGCCGTCGCGGCGGGCCATCTGGCCGTTCTTGTCCAGCTCGTGGCGCTTGCCCTTCAGACTGTCGAGCCGTGGGTGGTGACCGCGGCCGTGGTGGCGGGGGCCTATCTTGCCGGCATATTTCTCGTTGAGGGCCTGCAGCTGTTTTGCCTGGTCGGCGTTGAGGCCGTATTGCTTCACCATGCGCTCGGTGCGCTTCTTTGTCATCTCGGTCTTGTCAGGACACTTGCCTTCCTTACAATCTTTCTGTTCCTGTGCCATTGCCGTTGCGCTCATGACGATGGCGGCTGCGATGGCGATGATGGTCTTTTTCATTATGTGTTCTGTTTTGATAGTTCTACATTCGGGTTCGTTTCTCTCAGTTGCAACTATCAATCTGACGGCAAAGGTAGGGAAAAGTTTAAAAGTAGGACAAAAAAATGGCCGGAAACTTACGTTTTTGATATTTTTTAGCTATCTTTGCGCACATATTTCTGGATGAGATGAGACGCTATTCACTGACATTAACAGTTTTCGCCCTGCTGGCCTTCTGTCTGCTGGCCTGCGACCGTCGGCAGCCGTCGGCCGCCGGCGGCGAGGGGGCTGCCACCATTGACACGCTGCCCCGCCTGGTGACCCAGGTGCGTGAGTGCTCACGGCTGTACACCACGGAGTATCGTATCCGCAAGGTAGTGACCCACGACGACGTGGTGAGGCTGAAGGGCAACTTTCTGCGGCAGGACTTCGACATAGCGCTGCCCCTGGGCGAGCGTAAGATAGCCATACCGATGACGGCCACGCTGAAGGCGTATATCGACTTTGCGGGCTTCTCGGAGAAGAATATAGAGCGCCACGGCCGTAAGATTACGCTGCTGCTGCCCGACCCGAAGGTGGTGCTGACCAGCACGAAGATAGACCAAGAGGGCATCAAGGAGTATGTGGGGCTGGTGCGCCCCCACTTCACCGACAGCGAGATGGCGGCCTACGAGCGTCAGGGTCGGCAGGCCATCATAGCGAGCGTGCCCGACCTGGACATTGTGGAGACGGCCCGCCGTAATGCCGCCCGTGTGCTGGTGCCGATGGTGGTGCAGCTGGGCTATGACGAGGAGGACGTGATAGTGGCCTTCCGCAAGGACCTGGACGTGACGCGACTGATAGACACAAACATAGAGAAGAAACAATGAAGAGAGCACAATTGAAGATATATGCCACGCTGTGGCTGGCGGCAGCGCTGGCCGTGGCGGTGGTGGTGTGGTGGCTGGTTGGTGCGCTGCGCAAGACGGCGCTGACGGTGGCCGTAGACCAGGGCATCAACATCACGCCGCAGCAGATAGCCAGCATCAAGGCCATCGGCGAGTGGGAGTTTCTGTCGGTGGACGACGAGGAGCTGGTAGACACGGTGCGGCGCGGATTCTTCAGCGACGACCATCTGGCGCGCATCTACTATGGCACCCTGCGCATAGGCATCAACCTGCACGACGTGGAGCCCGGCTGGCTGAAGGCCAGTGGCGACTCGGTGGTGGCCCGTCTGCCACGCGTCGGTCTGCTGGACAAGGACTTCATCGACGAGGCGCGCACCAAGAACTTCTTCGAGAGCGGACGGTGGGACGGCACAGCCCGTGAGGCCCTCTACATGAAGGCTCACCGCCAGATGCTGGTCCACGGGCTGACGGAGCAGCATCTGGAGCGTGCCCGCCAGAACGGCGAGGTGCAGTTTCGCCAGATGATGAAAGCCCTCGGGTTTCCACACGTCGGCATACGGTGGGAGGATTGAACTTTGAACATTATACATTGAACATTGACCATTGAACATTGAACATTGAACATTGAACATTGACCATTGAACATTGACCATTGAACATTGAACATTGAACATTGAACATGGACGACGTCCTTATTCTTCATTTTTCATTAGGCCGAAGGACGCCCATTCTTCACCCTTCATTCTTCATTAAAAAAAATGTCCCTACATCAACTCAACGACTTACTGACTGACATAAGCGGCTGGCTGTGGGGCTGGCCCATGATAGTGATGCTGCTGGGCACACACCTCTATCTGACCATCCTGCTGCGCTGTCCGCAGCGACATATCTTCAGGGCCATACGCATGTCGATACACCGCGACAAGGGCGCCGAGGGCGACGTGTCGCAGTTTGGCTCGTTGGCTACAGCACTGGCGGCCACCATCGGCACGGGCAACATCGTGGGTGTGGCCACGGCCATTGCCCTGGGAGGGCCAGGGGCCGTGATGTGGTGCTGGCTGACCGGCGTGTTCGGCATCTCGACGAAGTATGCCGAGGGCCTGCTGGCCATCAAGTATCGCGTAAAAACTGCCGACGGCCGCATGGTCGGCGGTCCGATGTATGCCCTAGAGCGTGGACTGGGCTGGCGGTGGCTGGCCGTGCTCTTTGCCTTGTTCACGGCCTTTGCCTCGCTGGGCATCGGCTGCAGCGTGCAAGCCAACGCCATAGCCACCGTGGCCCATGAGGCCTACCAGATAGCCACTCCGCTGACGGGTGCCGTCATCTGTCTGCTGACGGGTGCCGTCATCTTAGGCGGTGTCAAGAGCATCGCCCGTGTGTGTTCGCTGCTGGTGCCTTTCATGGCCATGTTCTATATTGTGGGGTGTATATATATAATAGGTGTCAACTCCGACTATGTGTGGCCGGCCGTCAGGCTTATCGTGACGTCGGCCTTCACGCCGGCGGCCGCCGGCGGCGGACTGGTGGGCGGCAGCGTCATCATGGCGGCCCGCTATGGCATAGCCCGCGGACTGTTCAGCAACGAGTCAGGACTGGGCTCGGCACCCATCGTGGCGGCAGCCGCACAGACGCGCAACCCTGTGAAACAGGCGCTGGTGTCGTCGAGCGGCACCTTCTGGGACACGGTGGTCATCTGTGCGCTGACGGGCATCGTCATCGTCAGCAGCGTGCTGGCCTATCCAGACATCAGCTTCACCAACGGTGGCGTGCTGACCAAGGCGGCCTTCTCGAAGATTCCCGTGGTGGGTACACCCCTGCTGACCATCGCCCTGCTGACGTTTGCCTTCTCTACCATCCTCGGCTGGTGCTACTATGGCGAGCGGGCCGTGGAATATCTGAAGGGCCAACGGTGGGTGAAGGGCTATCGGGTGGTTTACCTGATAATGATATTTACTGGCTGTGTGGTGCAGTTAGACGTGGTGTGGAACCTGGCCGACTGCATGAATGCGCTCATGGCCATACCTAACCTTGTCTCGCTGGTGGCACTGAGTGGCGTGCTGGTGGGCGAGACGCGGAAGTATTTGTGGAGAAAGTAAGGGTGGGGGAAGGAAACTTTATTTCTTCAGCGGTAGCACGAGCATCATGCGGGTGCCGCGTGTGACGCGGTTGTCGTGCTCCAGAAAGCCGCCCAACTTCTGGGCCAGCCGCTGGCAGATGCTGAGGTCGAGCTCGGCCTCGTCGGCGGCACGGTCGGGAGCCTCAAACCATGTGAAGATGCTGCTTAGACGGTTTTGTGGAATGCCCCCGCCAGTGTCGGCCACGTAGAAGGTGAGAAAGCCCTCGTTCTCGCTGAGTGTGCAGCCCACGGTGACGTCGCCCTGCTCGGTGAAGCGGCAGGCATTGAGAATGAGCTTGTTGAGCACGAGCTCCACGAGGTGACGGTCGCTCTTGAAGAAGAACTCGTCGTTGAGGTGGCGCTTAAAGTTGAGCTTGACGGCCTGGCGGTGGTAGATGCTGTACATGTTGGCCTCGAGGCAGCGGCGGCAGAGGGCGTTGGGACTGAACAGGTCGTCGTGCAGGGGATGGCCCTCAGAATTGATGTCGGTGAAGAGCAGCGCCTCGTCGACCAGCGTGCTGATAAGGTTGGCATTGTACTCCATCTGGTCGGCAATGTCGCGTTTCTCGTTCTTGGAGAGGTAGAGGTCTTCTTTCGATACCGTCTTGGCCAGCATGTGGAGCGAGTTGACTGGCGCGCGCACCTCGTGGCGGATGTTGAGCATGAAAGCTTTGCGCATGCGGCCTACGCGGCGCAGTTCGGTCAGCTGACGGCGCATGCCCACCAGCAGGAAGCACAGCACGAGGACTGCGAGGACCAGTATTCCAAGAATCACATACATCATTTCTTTCCCATTATAGTGTTTACGGCGGCAAAATTAGTAATAAATTTGTTAACGCCCAAACATTTGCGCCCTTATTTGGCGCAAGGCGTCAGTTTTTGTCCCAGCCGATGACGTAGAGCACGTCGTCGGCCACACGGAAGTGGAGGTCGCGGCCCATGAAGGGCATGCCGTATTCGCGGTCGGGCGACTCGTGATAGTGGGGACGGGGGTCGAGCGAGAGCACGTCCTTGAGCACCTGCAGGTCGTCAGGCTCCAGCTGGCAGGCCACCTCGTCGGGCACCACGACGTGCAGCCGGTGCCACGGGTGCTGGTCGGTAATGCCGCCACGGGCATCGGGGTGGCTGTCGACATAGGGCAGATAGGGCTTGACATCGTAGATGGGCGTGCCGTCCATGAGGTCGCCGCCCAGCACGTCGATGGCACAGGCCTGTAAGTCGACACGGGCGATGCGAACGGCCGACAGGCCAAGGTTGTTAGGACGGAAAGGCGAGCGGGTGGCCCACACCCCCATGCGCTTGTTGCCGCCCAACAGTGGCGGACGGACGGTGGCGTGCTTCTCGGCACCCATGTTCTCTGAGAAGCCCCAGATGAGCCACGCATAGTCATAGTCTTCCAGTCCGTGCAGCGCCTCGGCATGCACGTACTTGCCCACGAACTCTATGCGTCCGTGGAGCCCCTCCACAATGCCACTCTGCCTGGGAATGCCAAACTTTGATGTCATAGGAGAATGGAAATAGGCTATCGGTTCTATGGTCATCATGTGCAAAGTTAGCAATAATTTCCGACAATTGTCCTATTTGTTTTGATTATTTATAACACGTTAACAATCAGCCGCTTCAAGCCCCTTTGCGGTTTGTAAGGAAAGCAGAATTAGGGAAATTCCCCCCAGCGTTTAGGGAAAAACCTTTGCCAGGGTGCAGGAAAATGTGTTCCTTTGCACTGTGAACAATAAGCACGACAAAAAAATTTGTTGAACTAAATAAATAGGAGATAATAGCGATGAAGAAACTGATGATGCTGCTGAGCATAATGGTAGTGATGGCTGCAACGGCCCACGCCATGAGCTACGAACAGGCACGAAACGAGGCCCTGTTCCTGACCGACAAGATGGCCTACGAGCTGAACCTGACCGAGGCGCAGTATGAGGCCGCCTATGAGATTAACCTCGACTACCTGATGGGTGTGACGAGCTACGACAATGTGTTTGGTGTCTACTGGGAGCGCCGCAACCTGGACATGAGCTATGTGCTGCTCGACTGGCAGTGGTCTACGTTCTGTGCCGCCACCTATTTCTATCGTCCCATATACTGGAGCGACGGTTTCTGGCACTTTGCCGTCTATGCCCGCTATCCCCACCGCGACTACTTCTTCTTCGGTCGGCCGGTGTTCTATGCCAGCTATAGGGGTGGTCATGCCTGGCACGTCGTGGGCGGCTACGGCTACTACCACGTCCATCGCCACCACTACCGTCCGTCGGGCCGCCACCATGTGGGCATGCACGACCGCTGGCAACGTGGCGACTATCACGGTCGCCGTCACAGCTCTACGCGTACCACGGTAGACAACGGACGTTTCGGCTATCATGGCAATAATAATGGCCGTGGCAATAACAATGGTAATAACAATGGTTTCGGCGGCCGTGGCAATAACAACAATAACAATGGTTATGGCCATAACAACCAGGGTAACGGCTACAATGGCAACGGCAACCAGGGTAACGGCAACAACGGCAACCAGGGCAACGGCAACTATGGCGGCAACGGTCGTGGCAATGGCAATGGCGGCCGGTTTGGCAACGGTGGCAGCAATGGCAGCAGCAACGGTGGTGGCTATCGCTCGGTGGGTGCATACGGCAACAGCCGTGCAGCAGGCTCCGTAGGCAACGTCAGCTACGCAGCAGGTCGTACTAACAGTGCCATGCCTGCCCGCAGCAGCGCATCGTATGGTGGAAGCCGCAGCAGCGCATCATTCGGTGGCGCACGCAGTAGCGCATCATTCGGAGGAGCACGCAGCAGCGCATCGTTCGGTGGCGCACGCAGCAGCGCATCGTTTGGCGGCGGTCCACGAGGTGGCGCGTCATTCGGCGGTGGCCACGGCGGCGGAGCCACTCGCGGCGGTGGTGGTCATGGCGGCGGCTCGTTCGGCGGACGTCGTTAGTATGCGCACCTCAGCATTCATCATCCGCTGTACTTCTCGCATCTTACATTGGGCATGGACGGCCAAGACGGCCTTGTTGAGAATGCCATGCCCCACGGCCACCACCCGTTTGCCAGGGTAGGTGGCCGTGACGTACCAGAAAAATTGTCGTATCCATCCGCTTTATTCTTTTTATGGTTGCAAAGGTACGAATATTCCCGCAAGCGCAACATTATTTACCATTATTTATATGTCAATAGTTTTTGCGTTTCGACAAAAAGTTGTAACTTTGCACCCCGAAATAACATGTAAACAAGAGAAGAAGATGAAACGCAAGATTCAGTTGATTGTAGCCCTGTCGCTGTTGACGACAGGAGTAATGGCACAAAAGATTAACCCGCAACTGACCCAACTTGTGGAACAGTCGGAGATGCACCGGGCACAAGGCCTGAGTGCCCTCGACACGGCGGAAATCAAGAATAATATCAATGTCACCTTCCGCGCGGATGGAACGTTGGACAGGATTTCAGTTATTGCCACCTTGAAGCAGGGAGCCGCGCTGCCTGCTGAGCAACTGGAGCGGATGGGCATCAAGGTGCGGCTGGTGGTGAGCGACATGGTGGTGCTTGATGTTCCGGCCGACCAACTTATGCAGTTGGAGCAGGTGGAGGAGTTCAGCTATGTGGACGCTGACGAGATGCTGGAGATGGACAACAACTTGGCACGCGAGGAAACCAAGGTGGACAAAGTGAACACGCTGTCCAATGCTCAGACAGAGGGACTGCCTCAGGCCTACACGGGAGCCGGCGTTTTGGTGGGTGTCGTCGATAGAGGTATTGACTTCAACCACGCTTCATTTCGTACGGAGGACGGTGCAACCCGTGTCAAAAAAGCCATTGTCTTTGACAGAGAAGATAAAACAGAGTATACTACGGAGGATGAAATCAAAGCACTAACAACTGACGATACAACAACCTCGCACGGTTCGCACACCTCAGCCACCGCCGGCGGCAGCAATATGGACACCAATGCGCAAGGCATGGCCCCCGAGGCTGACCTCATGCTGGTCGGCATAGGTCGTTCCAGCTATACCGCCAGCATTGCCCAAGGCATCAAGGACATTTTTGCCTATGCCGACCAGGTGAACAAACCCGCAGTTGTAAACATCAGCTTTGGAAGCATTACCGGACTACACGACGGCAGTGAACTGATAGCCAAGACCGTGGCAGAACTGACAGAAAACGGTACGAAGCCCGGTCGTGCGGTTATGGTCAGCTCAGGCAACTCTGCTAATAGTCCGGTGTCCATCAGCAAGAAACTGCAGGCCGACGAGGAGCTGAAGACGGTGCTTGGAGCCTCGACTGCTCCTACCAAGCGTCATCCCAACCGTAACATCGGCTACAGATTAAACATCTATTCCTATGCTGAAGACTATCAGGATTTTGACATGCAGCTGAAAGTCGTGAATGTGACGAACGGTGAAATCGAGGATGTGGGTACACATGTGCTGAACAGAAATAACGAGGTCTACGTTCCGCAGCTGAAAAAACAGAACCCTTCGACAGCCAAGGGGGGGACGGCTGTGGTCTACACGCTGTATTGCAACAACATACACATGGATGACCCGAACCTCAGGCTGATGCTCGTTGCCAAGGCTGGCACAGACGGCCAGACGCTTAGGCTGATACGCGGGGGCAAGCGCAACATTGAGCCAGAGTTGGATGCCCCCACAGACAAAGGCTACAACTTTGCCGAGAACGGATATACGAAGGGCAGTGGCGAGTTTGCCTTCAACCGCGGCATATGCAACGACGCTGTCATCAGTGTTGGTTCCTACATCACCCGCAACCAGTGGAACGACTATCTCGGTGAGTCACACTCTTTACCCGAGTCAAGATTGACGGGCCAGCAGAAGCAAATAGACGAGATTAGCGACTACTCGTCCTACGCCATTGCCGATGACAACGGCAAGCCACACCCCACGCTGATAGCTCCAGGACAGCGCATCGTGTCGGCAGCCAACAATTACGACACCGATTTCTTCGAGAAAGACAAACCTGGCACACTCAAATCCCGTCCAGAGTCAGTCCCCATAATTTATCAGAACAAGTTCGAACGCGACAACTGGTACATAGCTTTCCAAGGTACATCGATGTCCACACCCGTTGTCACCGGCATCGTGGCTCTGTGGATGCAGGCCGACCCCACGTTGAATGTCAATCGCATCAAAGAAATTATGAAAGAGACGTGCGACAACGACTCGTGGACGACTGACCCCGTATTCATTCCCTCAAAGCATAAAGAGCAGGCTGGATACGGCAAGGTGAACTGTCTGAATGGACTGAAGAAGATTCTGGGCACCACTGCTGTCGAGACCATCAGCATTGACGGGCGACGCGAAGCCACACCCGCCACCATGTACAGTGTCGACGCCCCCGTGTACAACGTGATGGGACAGCGTGTTGACAAGTCAAAGCGGGGGCTCGTCATCTACAAGGGACGCAAATACGTAAACCGCTGACGGTAATTCAATATCGAATACGAAGTAAAACGAACTAGAATATATCAATGAATATATTCCAGAGTTCCCTGCTCCGTGCTGCCTGTGACATGCCTGCCCGCAGCAGCGCATCGTTTGGCGGCGGTCCACGAGGTGGCGCGTCATTCGGCGGTGGCCACGGCGGCGGAGCCACTCGCGGCGGTGGTGGTCATGGCGGCGGCTCGTTCGGCGGACGTCGTTAGTATGCGCACCTCAGCATTCATCATCCGCTGTACTTCTCGCATCTTACATTGGGCATGGACGGCCAAGACGGCCTTGTTGAGAATGCCATGCCCCACGGCCACCACCCGTTTGCCAGGGTAGGTGGCCGTGATGTATATCAGAAAGCTACGGGCGCGTGCCAGCAGTGACTCCTCTGTCTCGATGTCGTCCGTCCATGCCTTGCCCTTGAGGTCAGGAATGTAAAGGCCAGTAAACGAGCCCCAGTCGCGTTCGCGCAGCAGTGGGGTCGTCAGCACGGGCAACCGGTGGGGCGCACTGATTATCTCGGCCGTCTGGACGGCACGCCGCAGGTCGCTGCTCACCACCGCGTCTATGTGCTCGCCGGCCAGCCGTTCGGCCACCTGTTGTGCCTGCTGCCTGCCGTGTTCAGTCAGCTCGCCCTGTGTCTGTCCTTGCATTATTCGGCGTACGTTGTCCACCGTCTCGCCGTGGCGTACCAGGTAAATAGTCGTATCCATGGCCGCAAAATTACGAATAAATCCTGAATCAGCAGACTTTCTTGCCTAAAAACTTTGCGACAAACCTATGATGTGGATGCGCAAGATATCGTATCACTTGCCAATAAATAAAAAAATAAGACAGAAATGGCGGTGAATGCCAAACTTTTTTTACCTTTGCAGTGGTATTAGAACATGTTAAACCCAAGCGATATGATTATGATTAAGAAACAATGGATGTTGGCCGCCATCCTTCTCTGCGGCTCGGCTGCCGTCATGACGGCATGCAAAGGCGGCAAGCCCGTGAGCGATGCCAACGACACCACGGACCAGCTGAAAGCGGCGACAGAGCGCATGGAAGCCCTGTATGGCGAGAACAAGAAGATTACGGACGACAATTATGACAAGTCGCTGGCCGTGAAGTGTATCAACGGTACCTTCGTCGGCAGAAAGAACGGCGATGTCATTGCCTACAAGGGCATTCCCTTTGTCGGCAAGCAGCCTGTGGGAGAGTTGCGCTGGAAGGCACCCGTGGACTGTGTGCCTGACGACGGCGTCTATGAGGCATACTATAATGGTAAGAGTCCGTGCCAGAATTCGGACTTGTGGCAGATAGCCTCACTCTACCCCAAGGGCGAAGACTGTCTGCACCTGAATGTGTGGCGCGCTGCGGCCACATCAGCAGAGAAGAAACCCGTCATGGTGTGGATACACGGCGGTGCCTTCGAGGTAGGCGGCACGTCAGAGCCGCGCGAGGAGGGCTGCAATTTCGTCAAGGAGAATCCTGATGTCATTCTCGTCTCCCTGGAGTACCGCCTCGGCGTCTTCGGCTTCCTGCATCTGTCTCATCTGCCTGACGGCAAGGACTATCCCGACACGCAGAACCTGGGACTCATGGACCAGATGATGGGTCTGAAGTGGGTGCATGACAACATTGCGGCCTTTGGCGGCGACCCAGACAACGTGACCATCTTCGGCCAGTCGGCCGGTGGCGGCAGCGTCAGTCTGCTGCCGCTGATAGAAGGCTCCCATCAGTATTTCCAGAAGGTCATCATCCAGAGCGGCTCGCCCGTCTTCACAAGGTCTACCGAGGATGCCATCGCGTGTACCAACGAGCTGATGGAGGCCCTTGGCTGCAAGACCGTCAGCGACCTGCAGAAAGTAGACATGGATAAACTCATAGGCACGGCAGCAGAACTGCTCGGACTGCGCGTGTGGGCAGAACGCGACGGACGCCTGTTGCCTAAGAATCCGTACGAGGCTTACGCCAACGGTGCCGCAAAAGACCTGACCTTGCTTCAGGGCTGCAACAAGGACGAAGTGGGCTATTTCATCTGCGGCGTAGGACTGGAGGGCTGGACGGCCTTTGGCGCCGACCGTTATGCCAAGAAGCTGGCCCAGCTGACAAAGGAAGAACAGGCCCTCGTGGAAAGCTTCTGCAAGGATGCGAAGGATGTCAGTCCTGAGTATTCGAGCACCAACCGGCTGTTCGACCAGGCAGTATTCATCGCACCGCTCTTCCGCCTGTTAGAGAACCAGACCGCGGCCGGCGGCAAGACGTATGGCTATTTCTTCACCGTCGAATCCGCCATACCGCTAATGAAAAGCGGCCATGCGGTAGAACTCTCTACCGTGTTCAACCATCCGGAGGAGACCCGCGTCACGGGCCGACAGTTCGACGCGACCTTCTCGAAGACCATGCGCCGCATGTGGGTGCAGTTTGCCAAGACCGGCAACCCCTCGCTCACGGCCGACCAGTCGCCTGACGGCAAGGCCAAGGAGTGGCCGCTCTACGACCAGAAGGACCGTCAGATGATGATTTTCGACGAGAAAGATATCCATGTCGAGAAGGAATCGGAGCGAGGTATCCTGGATTGGGACAGGACATACTTCCTGACCAATTATTATTGCATTTGACTAGGCCAAGAAGATGGAGCAGACTATTCGCATGAAAATCAAGAAGCAGGTGATGCTCGTCGTCATGGCGAGCGTCATCCTTGCAGCGGGTATGCTTGCCGGCTGCAAGGGGAAGCCTACCGCCGACCTTGTGGTCTATGGCAAGATATTCACTTCCGAGAACAATCAGGTGGCAGAGGCTTTTGCCGTGAAGGACGGCAAGTATGTCTATGTCGGCGACAGGGCAGGAGCCGAAGCCTTTGTCGAGGAAGGCAAGACCGAGGTGCTGGATTATAGCGGCAAGGGCCTCGTGATGCCCGGCTGTGGCAACGGTCATGCCCACTATATGCTGGGGCAGGCCCTCAAGACCATAGGCACGATGGTAGCCTATGAGGACACTCCTGAGAAGTTCCTGAACGACATCGTCCCTGCTGCAGTGAAAAAGGCAAGGGATGTCGGAGCCACGTCGGTATTCGGACAGGGCTGGAATTTCCTCGCCTTCAAGAATCATATACCCACCCGTCAGGAACTGGATGCCATCTGCAGCGATATCCCTATGTACTTTCTCGACGATGAGTGTCACAAGGCATTGGCCAACACCATCCTGCTGAAGCAGGCCGGCATCATCAAGGCTGACGGCACGGCGGGCAAGACAGAGATACGCGGCGGCGAGATAGGTGTCGATGCCAACGGCATTCCTACGGGCTTCCTGTCTGAGCAGGCCCAGACCTATGTGCGCTCGTTCTTAGACAATGACAGGCTCTATAGCTTGGAAAGGGCCACGGCCAACCTGGCAGACATCGAGCAGCAGCTGTTGTCAGAGGGCTACACCATGTACCACGAAGGGTGGGGCAACTACTTCGTCAACACCAATTACTATCAGGCCGCCCAACAGCAGGACAAGGCCGGCAAGCTGCACTTTGTGTTAGGACTGCCGTACGAGATAGAGAGCTGGATGGACATGGACGAGGCACTGGACAGGGCCGCAGACACAAAGAAGTTCGCCTCTGAGCGTGTCCATCCAAGATGGATAAAACTGCTCTTCGACGGCACGGTGGAAAGTGGTACAGGCATTGTTGAACCGCTCTATCCTGACGGTCATCAGGGCATAGCCAACTGGACGGAAGAGGAACTGACGGAGCTGACGCGCAAGGCTAATGCCAGAGGCCTGTCAATGCACGTGCATGTCATGGGCAACAAAGGCGTCAGTCAGGTCGTCAACGCCTTCATCAATGGCGGACGCGACGAGATGCGCAATACGCTGGTTCATGTCTATAGCGTCAGCGAGGCTGACTATCAGCGCATGGCTGACCACAACATCCAGGTGGCAGCAGGTCTGCTGTGGCACCATGCTGACAATGAGCTGCAGGAAGAACTGCTTCGCACACTTCCTGACGGCATGAATGACAAGGGCTATCCGATGAAATCCTTCTTCGACCACGGAGTCAACGCCTCGTCACACTCTGACTTTCCAGCACTGAGCGGCAGTCCTAACGACCCGTTCAGCATTATGGAGATTGCCGTCACGGGCGTTTATCATCCTGAGAATGGGAAACCCTGGTGGACGGAAGAACTGCTGACCCGCGAACAGGCCCTTACCGCCCTGACCATCAATGTCGCCAAGCAGATGTTTCTGGACCAGGAGCGGGGCAGCATC
>Ga0310691_10003918_pt1 | contig 17219 bp, 27 predicted proteins | sample 176DNAGHGlowgp2_FD_203887 | JGI IMG/M metagenome (GOLD analysis project Ga0310691, IMG submission 203887) | Sheep rumen microbial communities from Palmerston North, Manawatu-Wanganui, New Zealand - 1766 DNA GHGlow gp2 (v2) (version 2) | ecosystem: Host-associated > Mammals > Digestive system >...
TTCGGATGTTCGCGTCCCTGACAGACGAGGAATGACGGTCGGAGCCAGAACTGGTGTTGCGGCGTGCATTCGATGCCGTAGTGCCCGGCGCCCTGCACGACGATGGTCTTTGCGTTGCCGCGGCACTGCTTGCGGACGACGCGGCGCCAGCGCAGGCGGTGCGTCAGCACGACGTCGCCGACCCGGACGTCCTCGATCGGTACCTGGCCGCGCGCCGTCGTGACGAGGTGCCCCGCCGTGAAGCAGGACGGGCTCGCCCAGAGGAAGTCGACGCGCCCGCCGGGGACGAGGTCGGCCGGGACGGCCTCCTCGATGGACATCTGCTTGGTGTCGACGTCCGGGTGGTTCGCCTGCATCGTGTCGACGGCGACTCGCCAGTGGTTGATGGCGATGCCCTTGTGGCGCAGGCCGAGGCGTTCGAGCGCGAGCTCGAGACCGGTCGTGGCGCCGCCGGCGCCGCAGAAGAGATCGACGGTGTTGATTTCGCGGGGCTTCATCGCGCGTCCTCCGTTTCAAGGAACCGGCGGACGCCGGAGTAGGTGCCGGAGCGCACGACGGGCCCGAGGCCGATCGTCCAGTGCGGGCCGGACGGCTCGCCCCACTCCGGGTGCGCCGGCGCGAGCGAGGCGCGGCGGTAGTCCGGCCGGCGGACGAACTCGACGAGGACGGCGCACGAGTACGAGTCGAGGCGGTAGCCGGCGCGGTAGACGCCGACCGACGGAGCGCCGCGCCAGTGGTTGTGGGCGACGAGCTCGGGCACGCCGAGCGCGTCCCACTTCCGGCAGGAGAGGCTGTTCGCGTCGCGGTACTCCTCGCGCTTCTCGCCGGAGAGGATGAGATCGAGCCAGTGCTGGCGGATCGTGAGGTTGAAGACGGGGACGATCATCTTTCTAGCCTCCGTTGACGACGCCCGTGCCGGCCATTTCCGGCGTTCCGTAGCCGTGCCGCTCGCGCGGCGCGTCTTCTTCCGCGCGCTCCGTCCAGACGGTCGCGCGGAACGAGACAAACGCATTCATGTCGTCGAACACGAACTTCGAGCGGACGATGCGCTCCCCGCATTGGTCGAGCCGCTTGACGAGCTCGTCAAACAGTCCGCAAAATTCGCAAAAGACGTGCGCCTTGACCTTGTGCTTCATTTCGTTGCTCCTGGTTGTTTGTCGTTCATTTGCCCTTCATTTGCGGGATTCCACTTCGAGACCCCTTCCTGCTTCGCCTCCTCGAAGAGCCAGAAGTCGAACCCGGGCAGCCGTTCGCGGTCGGCGATCGCGTTGTACGCCTTCCACGCGGCGTTGCAGTCCTTGTAGAGGTCGCAGTTGCGTGGCGGCGCGTCGAGCGCGGTCTTCGCCTCGTCGAACGCGGCCTCGATCTCGGCGTTCTCGGCCTCCGTGTAGCGGTAGGACGTGAAGAACGCCAGGCCGCGGCGGGAGAGGTCGAGGAATTTCGCGAGCGCCTCGCGCAGCGCGAGGACGTCGCCGGTCAGGCGCACTTCGAGTGTTGGGGCTTTAGCCACGACGCGCCTCCTTTCCTTCCTGCGCCGGGGCGAAGAGCCAGTCGCAGATCGCCGTGAGGCTGTTGTGCTTCATCCACGCCGCATACGCCTCTTCCGCCGTAGCGAATCGGTCGCAGTTCCTCGGCGGCGCGGCGAGGGCGGCGTCGATTGATGTGATCGCGTCAATCGCCATCCCGGCGTCGTCGAGATTCGTCCATTCGCCTCGGTGATCGAAATAAAGTTTCGCCTTCATCAGCGCCTCGCGAGTCACGGCGGCGTTGCACGGAGCGCAGACGCGCATGACCGCGTACGCGATCTGCCGCGCGTCGTTGTCGTCGAGGGCGTCGCCGTCCTCGTATCCGTTCGCCCACAAGAGGAGCCATGCGACGAGCTCCGAGGGCGTCTTCGTTTCGTTGATCGTGCTAAGCATTGTCGGTTCCCTTTTCTTTCATCGTGGCGAAGAGCCATCCAGAAACGCAGCCCGGACCTCCTACTGTCTTTCGGAATTGTCCTACTTCGCATTTGTCGTTTCGGCAAAATGGAGTTTGTTCGCACATCTCGTCGAATGCACGCATAGCCTTTTTTGCCGTGAAGAACCGGTCGCAGTTTCTCGCAGGAGCCGCAAGGGCGGCTTTTCCTTCGTCGAGGGCGTTTGCCATGTCGGAAAACCCGCCGTTCTGCTTTTTGAGAAACTCGAACATCGCGTGGCACGCATCGTTCAGCGCGGCGCGCAACGCCGCCGCGTTGCCGGGCGTGGACTGCTTCTGTTTGATGGCGCATCCGAGAACGGTGTTAGCGGCTCCGTCGAGCATCGCTTCCAGTTCGCGAACGCGTGCGATATTCCCGTCGAGCATCGCGCGCATCTTCTTCGCTGCGATCTCGATGCGGTCGAGAAGTTTCGTGAAGTAGTCATCCTCGATTCCGAGCGCAAGAGAAATGCTCTTTCGCGTCGTCTTGCATTCGTCGCAGTCGAAACGGAGGTCGCACGACTTGCGATAATCGCACTCGTTGCAGTCGTGGACGGTATATTTGTTCCGCGCTTCCGCGAGGATCGCGTCGATCTCGTCCTGCGGCTTCCGCTCCATCGGAACCCAGGACGGCTCGTCGCCGGTCTGCGCGCGGACGAACGACGCGAGGTCGCCCCTGCCTTCCTTGTCGAGGCGGGAGGCCAGCTCGCGGCTCGTCGCGAGGAAGACGTTCTCGGCGCCCTCGAAGTGCGCGCGGACGAGCGAGAGCGCCGTGCGCAGGACGTCCTTGCCGAACGCATCGTCGCCGTCGCGCATTTTGCGGATCTCCGCGACCGGGTCGGCGACGCCGCTCCAGCCGTTCGGCTTCGCGACGGCCTTGTCGAAGGCCGCCTCGTCGAACTTCCTTTCCTCGCTCATCGCCGGTTCCTCCCGCGCTTGAGCTTGTAGTCGGGCAGCGGCACGCTGTCGCGGCGCGCCTGGCGCGCGAAACGGTCGCTCTCGCGGGCGGCGCGCTCGATGTCCTCGCCCCAGGTGGAGAGCCGCATGTAGACTTCGTCGTGACGCGCGAGGTGCGCGCGCTGCTCGGCGACGACTTCGGCCGGATCGCGGCCGTCGGAGATCGGCGTGCTATCCACGTGCGGCCTCCTCTCTCTCCAGCGCGGCGGCGTATGCCTCGAGGCCGCTGCGGAAAAGGCGCCGGACCTCCTTCTCGAAACGGTCGACCGGGAACTTGCCAGGGGCTTCCTCGGCGACTTCCGGCTGCTTCGCGATCTGGACTCCGGCGTTGAGCATCGTCGTGACGGTCAGAATGGCGCGCAGCTCGCCGGCGTCCGGCGTGCGGCTCGCGCCGAGCACGAGCCGGATGCGTACGCTCGGCCCGTCTCGCCTGGCGGTGACGACGATGCTCGTCCCCTCGAAGGAGTCGTCCGGCTGCGTGAGGTCAGACACCATCTCCGGCCTCCTTCCTGATCTTGTTCTTGTTCATCGTTTTCTCCGTGTGGTTGTTGTTGTTCGTTCGGTTCACTCCTCGCCGTCCTCGGCGAGGGCGTAGATCTGCTTCGCCCGTCCCTGCGTCGGGACGACGTTCTCGGTGATTTCGCCCGATTCGACGAGCGCGCCGAGCGCCTCGCCGATGAGCTTCCGGCGCCCGAGCTTGTTGTGGCGGAAGCGGTAGGTGATGTCCGCCTTCGTCGCCGTCCCGCCGCGCTCGCGCAGGAACGCGAGGATGTGCTGCGCGAGCCGGCTCTCGTCGGTGCCGCCCGTGTTGTCGCGGACGCGCTCGAAGAGCAGCCGGTTGTGCGCGCGCACGAACGCGGACGCCCAGGAGTAGCCGGCGACGGTGATCCGCGGCTCCTCCGCGTTCTCGGAGAGGGCGTACAGGAGCGCGAGCTTCTCGATCTTCTCGACCTCGCGCGCGCACAGCGCGTTCTCCGTCCGCGAGTCGGCGTCACCCTTCTGCGAGAGCTTCCGGCGCCGCTCGAAGTTGTCCTCGAAGAGCGCCTGCTGCGCCTGGCGCGCGCCGTCGCCGTCCATCTCGACGCGGACGAAGTCGCGGTCCGGGTCGAAGTCGTCGGCGTGGACGTTCTTGCCGCGGGCGAGCAGCTTCTTCGCGTGCGCGAGCACGGACGCTGGCGGCGTCTCCTCCTTGTCCGGGATGTTGTAGGACTCGAGCCGCGCGGCCTCGATCGCGATAAAGCGCCCGATGAGCCCCTCGCCGATCATGTCCGGCGTGAGCGTCTCGTAGAACTGCTCCGGCGTCGCGGAGCCGAGGATCGTGAGCGAGGGGCACGGGACGTCGTTCGGCAGCGAGTCGCCCCTGCGCGAGACGGCGCTCACGTCGCCGCGGCGCAGCGTTCCGCCGGCGCGCGAGTAGATCGTGAGCATCGCCTCGGTGAGGCCGTTCGAGAGCACGAGGGCGTCGCCGGTCGCGGAGAGCGTGCGGAACTGCTGCGTCAGCTCGTCCTTCTGGTAGAGCTTCACCGGGCACCGGCGCAGCGCGTCGATGAGGCCGGGGCCGCTCGAGAACTTGTCGCCCAGGCAGTCGAGGAGCCCGAGCCGGCGCGCCATCTCCTCGTTCGTCTCCTGCGGCGCGTTCTTGCCGATGCCTGTCGGGCCGATGGAGAGGATGTAGAGGTTCGGGTACGTGCCGCTCCGGGTGCGGTAGCGGCGGCCGGCGACGAGCGAGAGGAACGCGAGCGCGCCGGCGAACGCGAGCGGCAGGTTCGGGTAGTGCGCCTTGCGCAGCGTGTAGGCCGCGAGCGCGTCGACGAATCCCGGGATGGAGTAGAGCCGCGGGTCGACGGACGGCGCCTTCCTCGGCGGCTTCCGCTTCGGCTCATCCTCCGGCGCCGCCTCGCCATCCGCGGCGGCCGGGAGCGCGATCGGCGCCGGCGCGCCCGCGCCGGACGGGATGACGCGCAGCGGCGCGAGATCCTCCTCCGTCGCCCTGCCCCAGCCGTCGGCGAGGAGCGCCCGCGCGGCCGCGGTGTGGTCGCCGCCGTGCGCGAGGATCGTGTACACCTCGAAGGGCGAGTAGCCCTTGCGCTGCTCGAAGGGCAGCGCGTTGCTCGAGAAGACGTAGAAGCACACGCCGTTGAAGGTCGCGCTCGGGCCCTCCCCCTCCTTGCCGGGGCGCTTCCACCGCTCGTTGCCGCGGTCCATGCCGACGAAGGTCCAGCCGAAGTCCTCGAGGAGCTTCCTGAACGCGCCGCACTCCGGCGCGCGCGCGTTGAAGTCGTCGCCGGGGCGCAGCTCGAAGACGGTGCCGCTCCCGCCCGCGGAGGGAGCGGCCGGCGCCGCAGGCGCGCGGACGGCCCGCGTCGGCTCAGCGGCCTTGCGCCGGACGTCGAGCGCGCGCGCCGCGTCGAGCATCGCCGCGCGCTGGATCGGCGTGAGCTCCGGCACCTCCGCCAGGTCGCCCTGCTCCATCTCGTAGCCCTCCGTCGGCGCGCACAGGACGAGCCCGCCCTCGCCGCGCGTCTCGATGTAGACGACGGGCCGCGCGCCCTCCGCGTCCGCGGGGCCGTAGGCGAGCGGCTGGTTGCCCTCGCACGCCTCCGGGCAGCGCAGGTAGACGTGCCGCCCTCCGCTCTGCGTGCGCTCGACCGGCAGGCGCTCGAAGACGTCCGCGCCGATCTCCGCGACGACCGCCTCGCGCCAGGCGGGGTAGAACGCCGCCTTGTGATCAAAATCGATGCACTCCAGGCCGCCGGAGATCGCGCCGGTGAGGACGCACACCGCGTCGCGCGGCGTCGCGAACCACTCGCGCACCGTCGCCTCGTCCGGGAACTCCGTCTGGTAGCGCTTCCACCGCAGCGGCGGGAGCTTCTTCGCGCGCACCGCCGGCAGCGCGCAGAGCCCGGCGCCGATGTAGGCGAGCGCCGTCCCGACCTCGATCCTCTTCATTCCTTCCGTCCCTTCGTCAACGCGAGCCCCTCCGGCGCGTCGGCCGTGTCCATCGGCGCGATCGTCGGCACCTCGCCCGGCGCGGGGCGCCAGCGCGCCGCGCGGGCGGCGCTCGTGTCGCGGTTCCGGCGCTCCTCCATCGTCGCCTCGTACTGCTCGACCGTCATCCCGAGCCTGCGCGCGCGCGTCCGCCGCATCCGCAGGCGCGACTTCTCGCGCGCCTCGAGCGTCGCGCTTCCGTTCGTCGCGCGGCGCTCGCTCGGCAGCTCCAGCCACGCCAGGGCGCAGTCCTCGACGTTCTCGAGGCCGTCGACAGGCGCGAGGGGGCAGCCGCCGCAGCCGGCGCCCGCCTCCTCGCGCGAGACGGGGCAGAACGCGCGGAACGCGGCGATCCGGTCGCGCGCGTTGCGCAGCGCCTTCTCGTTCGGCATCCGCGCGCCGCCGCCGAGCGCGCGCCTGGTCTGCTCGAGCGTGCTCACGGCGCCGCCTCCCGGAAGCGCTCCGCGTAGCCGAGGGTCGCGTCGCGCTCCGCGCCGCGCGGCCCACCGTTGTGGATCCGCGCCAGGTCTTCGTCCGTCGCCTCGCGCCCGGCGCGGCGCTCGAACGCGGCGCCGTAGCGCAGGAGGTAGGCGCGCACGACCGCCGCGGCCTTCCGCGGATCGTGCATCTCCGCGAGCGTGTAGCTCGTACCGAGCGCCGCGTTGGCATCGGCGAGGTACGGCTCGCGGACCTGGTAGCGGCCGTAGGCGCCCTCGGCGAAGTTGATCGCCGTGTCGTTCGTGCCGCTCTCGACGGCGGCGAGCCGCGCAAGGAACTCCTCGCTCACGGTCGCCGCGATGGTGTAGATGCTCATCGTGCAGAGAACTCCGGCCAGGATCGCCTTCACTTCGCCTTCCCCTTCTTCGCCGCGGCCTGCTTCTCCGCGGCATTCTTCCCGTCGGAGGCGAAGATCGCGTCGAGGTCGGCGCTGATTGCGTCGCTCTTCGCGAGGACGCGCTTGAGCTTGTCCGCGTCGCCGATCGCGTCGAGGTACGTCTGGCGGCACGCCGCGCAGAAGCCGGCCCAGCGCTCGCGGTCCATCCGCAGCCCGCGCATCCACGCGCGGAAGAGGAACGCGACGATCCCGAGCGCGCGGCCGGCGAGGCGCATCGTGTCGAGCCAGCCGTCCTCCGGGTCGGCCGGCGCCGGGCATTCGAGCGCGGATAGCGAGAGCGAGGAGTCGACCGTGCACTTCCACGTGCGGCCGCCCGTCTCCTCCGCGATCTCGACGCCGAGCTCCTCGACGAGCTTGCCCGAGAGCAGCGCCTCGCCCAGCTCCGGCGTGTAGACGCTTCCGCCCTCCGGGAAGTCGAACGTGCTCTTCTCGTCCGTCGAGCCGCTCGCGAGCTTCGCCGTGCGGCGCGGGCGGACGAGCATCCCGCACTCCGGGAAGTAGCCGTCGTCCGGGACCGTGAAGCGCCGCGGGCCGTCCGCGCAGAAGACGAGGAGCCACGTCAGGAACTCCGCGCCGGCGCGCGACGGATCCGAGAACATCTCCGGCTGCCCCTGCGGGTGGAACGGCTCGCGCGGCTCGTGCGCGTACTCCGGCGGCGTCAGCGTCCCGGCCGTCACGGCGGTCAGCCCCGATCCGGGCGCGACCGCGAGGAAGAGCCCGGCGAGCAGGTCCATCTTCGACGAGCCCGGCGCGGCGTCGACGATCGCGACGCCCTCCGCGAGCGAGGCGAAGAGGTCGACCGCCGAGTACGCGACCGGCGCCTTCTCCTTCATCTTCTTCTCGAGTTCCCGCTTGATCTCCTTGCGCTCGCGCGCCAGGAGCCCGCGGCAGTAGACCGCCTCCTGCGCGCGGACCTCCTCGCCGATCTTCGCGCGCAGCGCGGACGAGGCGACCTTGCGCTCCGCCTGCGTCGCGCGCAGGTGGATGATGTCGGAGCCGACCGTGCAGCTCGTCGGCAGAAGCTCGCGGTCGCCGTCGAAGTCCGGCGAGCAGAAGCCCGTCGCCGGCTCCGTCTTGATCTGCTCGTCCGGCACGACGAACGCGACCTCGCGCGCCCGCTTGATGAATCCCGCGGCCCTCCGGCCGCCTTCGCGCGGAATCTCCGCCTCGTCGAACTTGAGCGCCGTTGCGCGCCCGATCTTGTTGCTTGCCATCGTGTGTGTTTCCTTCTGTGTTGCGCCGTTCGCCTAGAACGGCAGATTGTCCTCGTCCACGTCCCACGGGTCGGCCGGCGCCTGCGCCGCCGGCGCCGCCGTGGCGGGGTCGTCGCCCTCCCACGCGTCGCCGCGCTCCGCCGTGGGCTCCGGATTCTCGAGCGCCGCGTACGTCTCCGGCGCGAGCTCGCGCCGCGTCTTCGCGTCGAGCGACCAGTCGACGACCGAGACGTACTTCTCGCCGGGCTTGCGCTCGACCGTCACCTGGCGCACCGCTCGCGTCCAGCCGGCGTCGAAGAGCGCAACCGCCTCCTCGCAGGTCGCCGGCACCGGCGCGCCCGGCGCGTGCTTCTTCCACCAGCTCTCGAACTTGTTGCGCGGGAAGCTCCGCGCCGGATGCTCCACGCAGAGCCACTCGCGGTAGTTGCGGTTCGGCCCGATGTAGTACGTGATCTGCACCGTCGGCGGCTTCGGCGCGTCGCCCTTCTTGAGCCGCTTCTCGTGCCTCTCCCAGAACTCGCCCTTCACCTCGGCGACGTCCGCGAAGCCCTCGTCCGCGAGGATCGAGGCGCCGCTCGCCGCGCCGTAGACGCCGCCCGCCATCTCGCGCGGGCCGCGCTCGACCTTCGGCATCTCCGCGCCGCACTCCGGGCACGTCTCCGCCTTGCGCGGCACCGGCGCGTCGCACTTCGGGCACCGCCGCCAAGTCTCGCGCGGTCCCGTGCCCTTGCGGATGTCGATCGCGTCCACCGGGCCGTGCCGGAGGATGTTGTCCGCGTAGTCGAGGACGAGGCAGTCCTTCTTCCCCTCGCACCGGCGGAACCCGCGCCCGACCATTTGCACGTAGAGCCCCGTGCTCATCGTGGCGCGCGCCAGGACGACGCAGTCGCAGTTCGGCGCGTCGAAGCCGGTCGTCAGCACTCCGACGTTGCAAAGGTACTTGAGCGGCTTCTCCGTCTCCGCTCCGAAGAGGTCGCGCGAGACCTCGCCGCGGAAGCGCCGCAGGATCTCCGCGCGCTCCGAGGGCGGCGTCTCGCCGGTGAGCACGGCGCTCTCGCCGAACTCCGCGAGCCGCTCCGCCATCTCGCGCGCGTGGTCGACGCCGGAGCAGAAGACGAGCACCGACTTGCGGTCCGCCGTGCGCTTCGCGACGTCGCGCACCGTCTCGAGGACGACGCCGCGCGCCCCCATCGCCGCGGCCGCCTCCTCCGCGACGAACTCGCCGCCGCGCAGGTGCAGGCCCTCGAGCTTCGCGCCGGCGTCGTGCGTCCGGCTCGTGAGCGGAGAGAGCCAGCCGCCGTCGATGAGCGCCCGCACGCCGATCTCGTAGCAGACCTCCGTGAGGATCTTGCCCTCGCCGCAGATGAGGCCGCCGTCGAGCCGGAAGGGCGTCGCCGTGAACCCCGCCACGCGCAGTCGCGGATTCGTCGCGCGCAGCGACGCGAGCAGCGTGCGGTATTGACCTTCGCCGTCGGGCGGGATGAGGTGCGCCTCGTCGACGATGCAGAGGTCGATCTTGCCGAACTCGTCGAGGCGCCGCACGGCGCTCTGCACGCCGGCGACGACGATCGGCTCGTCCGTGTCGCGCCGTCCGAGTCCGGCCGAGTGGATCCCGACCGGCACGCCGGGGCACAGCGCGCGGATCTTCGCCGCGTTCTGTTCCAGCAATTCTTTCACGTGCGCAACGACGAGGACGCGCCCGTGCCACTCCTGGACGGCCGTGCGAGCGACCTCCGCGAGGACGACGCTCTTGCCGGCGCCCGTCGGCAGCACCGCGCACGGGTTCGCCTCCGGCTTCGTCGCCAGGGACCAGAGCACCGCGCGCACGGCGTCGAACTGGTAGTCGCGCAGCGTCACGCGCGGCCTCCTTCCGGGTGCTCCTCGCGCCACGTCCCGTGCTTCGCGAGCCGGAACCAGCGGAAGCGCACGAACGGGAACCGCGCGCGGCACGTGAGGAACGCGAAGCGCGTGCGGTTCTCGCTCGGGTACTCGAACGCGCCCTTCACCTCGAAGCAGGTCGGCGCGCCCGTCTCCTGGTCGATGAGGAGCCAGTCCGGCGTGTACGCGCCGCCCTCGACGTGGAACGTGAGCGCCTCGTAGAGGCCGGCGCTGCCGAGTATCTCGCGGTTGAAGCGCGCCTCGGTCTTGTTCGGCTCGCGCCGCCGCATCGCGGCCCGCACCTTCTTCGGCGCGGCCTCGACGCGCGTCGGCGCGGCCGGAGCCGCGTCGTCGCGATGGCGGAGCAGCGGCGGGAGGTCCGACGCAAAGTCGGCGGGGCCCCACTCCGGACAGGTCGGCGCGAACGCTTTGTTCGAGCAGATCGGCGCGGCCGGGCGCGCGGGCTCGTGGCGGGGTTCCGACCCCGCCACGGCTCCGCGCAGCTGGCGCTCCGCCTGCTCCCGGTAGGCCGGGGGCAGGTCCTCGAGCGTGATGTGCCGTCCGTGGCGCGCCATCGCGGAGCCCTCCTAGAACGGCGCCGGGATCCCGGCCGAGGGCGTCGCGGCGGCCGCGGGGGCCGGAGGCGGCGGGGCCGCCACGCGCACCGGCGCGCCCGGCTTCTGCGCGAGGCGCAGCGCGCCCGGCGTCTTGTCGAAGTCCGGCACGCCCTTGAGCTCGTTGCGGTCGTTGTCGTTGAGGTCCTTCGAGACCGCGAGCTGCACCGCGACCGGCTTGTTGTAGAGCTGCGCGACGTCCAGGCCGCGGCTCGCGTCCACGCCGCACGCGATCGCGAGGCGCTTTAGGAGGAAGAAGCCGAGCAGCGTCTTGCCGTCCTTTTGCGGGGTTCCGTTATCGTAGGCGTAGACGAGGTTGATCCAGGTGCGCTTGCCCTTGAAGGGGGCGTCGCAGCCCTCGAGCTGGAGGCCGAGCATCCGGCCGCCGCTCTTCGTCTGCTTGTCGTTGTCGCCGACGACCATCACGGTGTGCGTGCCGGCCGGGAACGCGAACGAGCCGGCGCCCGTGTCCTCGACCGCGTCGAAGTTGGTGGAGATGAAGGTGGACATTGTGTCTTTTCCTTGTTATTGGTTGTTCTGGTTCTGGTTCGCCGCGCCGGCGTCCGTGCCGGTCGCGGAAGGGGGAGCGGAGGGGGGCGGGGCGGGCGTCTCCGCCGCGGGCGGCGGGACGTAGCCCGGCAGGTACGGCGCGAGCTCCGCCCAGGAGAGCGGGAGCGTCTCCGGCAGGCCGTAGCGGTTCTTCGCCGTCACGGCGGGCGAGCCCGTGCAGGTGAGCAGCCGGTCGCCGCCGGGCTCGAAGCCGAGCCCGCTCGCCTTCTTCGTTTCCTTGTCCGTCCGCATCGCGCGGGAAGCGAAGAGCACGGCGTCGGCCCATTCGTTCATGTGGCCCATCGCCTTCTCGTGCAGGCGCGGCGTGAAGGCGTTGTAGTCGTCGCCCGCGGGGTTGCGGACGTTCGCGATCTTCGCGTGCGCGATGCAGACGATCGTCATCCGGTGCTTCTCGCGGATGAGGTCGAGCGCCGACGTGAACTTCTCCCAGCGCGTCAGGGCGTAGATGTAGCCCTTTGCGTAGCCGAAGTCCTCGATGCTCTCGATCGTCGGCTTCGTGCGCTTGCCCTCGGCGACCGTGTCCGCCCAGATCAGCTTCTCGAGCCAGTCGAGCGAGTCGATCGCGAGCGTGCGGTGGCCCTGCGGGTCGTTGTAGACCGCGCGGAGGCAGTCCATCACGTCCGCGAACGAGCGGCAGATGTCGAACGCGTCCGCGTCCGGCACGCTCGCGAGCCCGTCCTCCGTCGGGACGAACAGCGGATCCGGCGCGGACGCCGCGAGCGTCGTCTTGCCGATGCCCTCGGTGCCGTAGACGATGAGCCGCGCGGGATCCTTCGCGCCGCCCCGTTTCCTGATGGTGGTGTCCATCGTGTGTGTTTCTCCGTGTTGTTTCTTGTGTGTCGCCCCGTCCCGCGCTACTCGCGCGAGCCGGGGAAGTCGAGGGTCCGAAGTCCGGCGTACTCGGGCGGCTCGGGCCAGGTGTCAGTCCCGATGCACACGGCGAGCCGCTCCATCGTCGCCTCGTTCTCCCGCTCCGCGCGGTCGAGCGCCCAGGGCGCGACGCGCCAGACGCCGCAGCGGAACGGCTCCGCCTTCTCGCACGCGACGATCGAGCAGGGAATGTCGCGCCCGCCGTTGCCCAGGAGCAGCACGCGCAGCACGGCGCGGTAGAACGCGAGCTGCTCGATGTAGCCGTAGTCGCGCGCGTCCCACTCGAAGCGGTCGAGGTCGCGGCAGGTCTTGTAGTCCGTGATGCCGAAATCGCGCGTGAGGTAGTCGATGCGGATCTGGCACTCGAAGCCGGCGTAGTGGACGCGCGCCACGCGCTCGGCGACGCCGCCGCGCACGCGCCGCCGCGCCTCGTCGTTGCCCTCGACCGCGCGCTTCATCGCGAGCATCGCATCGAAGTCGCGCGCCTCGACGACCTCGCGCGGCGCGACCGAGGCGAGGAAGTTCTGGTACTCCTTCGTCGCGCTCCCGAACGGCTTGCCCGTCTTCGGGTTGACCGGACGCGCCTCGTCCGTCGTGTAGCGGTCCTCGAACGCCTCGATCCCCTCGAGGACGAGTGCGTGCGCGGCGCGGCCGAACGCGAGCGCCGGCGAGTCCTCGTCGCGCGCCGTCCCGATCCGCCAGCGGTGGAACGCCGCCGGCGAGCGCCGGAAGCGCGCGAGCGCGTGGCTCGAGAGGAACTCGCCGCGGCGCGCGGCGGCGTGGTACTCGTTCTCCGGCACCTCGAGCAGGTGCGCGGCGAAGTTCTCCGGCAGCGGCGCCGGAAGGTCGAACTCGGTTTCGTTCATCGTTTCTCCGTGTGGTTGTGTGGTTGTGTTTCGCTAGCGGCGGCGAATGGCCGCGAGGCCCTCGTCGCCGAGAAGGTATCGCGCGAGCGCGAGGTCGGCCGGATCCATCGGGAGGCCGAGCCGGAGCGCGTCGCAGACGTGCCGCACGTCCCCGTAGAGCTCGCGCGTCTCCTTGAGGTCGGCGCGCGCGTAGTCCAGCGCAAGGAGCGCGGCGACGAGGCCGAGCGCGAGAAGCGCGCAGAGGATGCAGAGCGCTACGAGCATTTCGCCGCCCTCCTCGCCTCCGAGCGGTCGAGCTCGTCCAGGAGCGACCGCAGCTCGCGCTTCGAGTCCCGCACGGCCGCGAGCGCCGCGGCGCGCCGCTCCGTGCCCTGCATGTGCGCGACCGCGCGGTAGCATTCGTCCGCGTCGAGCGCCTTGCGCGCCGCCAGGCGGAGGCGCGTGAGATTCAGTTCGGCGAGGGCGCTTGCGAGGCTCATTGCGCCGCCCTCCACGCCGCGCAGACCGTCTCGAGCCCGAGGCCGATCTCCCAGCCGAACGCCGTGCAGCGCGAGACTCCCGCATCCGCGCAGCACGAGCAGCACCGCGAGCGCGAGAACGCGCGAACGAGCCGCACGCCCTCGACCGGCGCCGCCGGCGGCTCCGCCGGCGCCTTCCTCGAGTCCTGATGGCGGGGCTCCGTCCCCGCCTGCTTCCGCACGCCGGCGAACTGCTCCGCGTGGCGCGCCTCCTTTCCCTCGAGCCACTCCGCGACCGTGAGGCCGGAGCGGCGCGCCGCCTCCGAGCGGTAGCGGTCCCGCGCCGCGCGGGCGTCGCGCTCGCGCTTCTGCGCGTCCGTCGCGTAGATCCGGACGCCTGTCCGCGCCAGGGGCGGATGCTCCACGCCGAGCGTCGCGCAGACGGCCGCGCGCACGAGCGCAGACACGCTCGTCCCGCGCTGCGCAGCCTCCGCGCGGAGCCTCCGCGCGACGGCCGGCGCGAGCGTCACGCGCACCTCCGAGAGGGTCCTGCTCACGTCCGCATCCTCCTCGGCAGCGCCGAGTCCGGCACCACCTCGAAGAGCGCGAGGATCGGCTTCGCGTGCCAGATCCGGCGCTCGCCGACCTTGCGCGAGTAGCACTCCAGGTGCTCGCGCCGAGCCCACTTGTCGAGCTGGCAGTCCGTGAGGCCGAAGAAGAAGCAGAGCTCCTCGTCGGTCCACGTCGGCAGCGCGAGCAGCAGGCGCTTCGCCTCGACGCTCTCCGGCGCCACGCTCGGCACCTCGCGCTTCACGGCGCGACCTCCGGCGGGATCGGCACCCGCTCGCACAGCTCCGGGAACTCCGCCCGAAGCGCCTCCGCCTCCGGCGACGTGTAGCGATCGCCGTCCGTCTGGATCCGGATCGCCGCCGCGCGCACGCGCTGGTAGTCCATCCCGAGCCAGTCCGCGACCTCCTTGAGCCCCGCCGTCTTCACTTCGCAGCTCGGCGGCGGCAGGCGCCAGATCCGCGCCCTCCCCGCCGGCTTCTCCGCTTTCGTCACGATCGGCATCTACTCTGCCTCCTGTTCTTCGATTTCCTCGTTCCTGCGGGCCGCCGCGCGAATCTCCTGCCGCCGGCGCTCCCGCGTCCGTTCCTTCGCCCGCGCATTCGCGAGCGCCTTCGCCTCCTCCTCGCGCAGCCGGAGGTACTCCGTCCGGAAGCCGTGCGAGAACTCGACCTCGGCCGCGACGTAGTCCGCGAGCACGACCGCCGCCGCCGCCCTCGCCGCGACCGCGCGCACGTAGGCCCTCTCGGCCTCCGCGCACGCCAGGTCGTAGCCGTCGAGCGAGTCCGGGACGATCCGGCCGCGAGCGTCGCGCTCATGGCTCATCCCAGGGCCCTCTCGAGCCACGAGAGCGCGAGCATCTCGACCGTGACCGCGATGCAGCAGATCCCGAAGCGGCTCGTCGCCACCGGCCGCACGCCCTCGCGCCAGAGGCGCAGGGCGAAGGCGCGCGCGCTGCTACGCATTCTCGGCCTCACCTTCCTTCGCGGCTTCGGGCAGGAGCTCGTTCGCGGCGAGCTTCGCGTAGTCCTCGGCGACGAAGACGCCCTCGCGACTCGCGAGCGCCGCGAGCACGTCGTCTGGCGACTTGCGGACGCCGACAGAGCGGAGCAGGACGCTCGCCGTCGTCGCCGTCGCGCGCGCCTTCGCGAGATAGCCGTCGCCGATCGAGAGGTCGCTGCGCGCGTTTTCGAGCAGCGTCGCGAGAGAGCCGCGCACCGCGGCCATCTCGTCCGCCGAAAAGGCCGGTGGCGCCTGGTTCTTGTCTTCGTTGTTCATCGTGTTTCCCTGTGGTTGTGGTTGTGTGTTCGGTTCTGGTTTCGCCATCGGCGGCTCCTGCCGCCGGAAGAAGCTCGCGTGTCTCTCCACGCCGTCACCGTCCCGCACTGCGATCACGGTCTCCGCTCCTAGGCACGACGCGGTGCAACGCGTCGCCACGTGCGTCCGGCCGGTCGCGGGATGCGGACGCCGCGCGCCGGCCGTTCCCGCGCGCTACGGAGGCGTGAGAGGGCCTCCCGTCCGACGATCCGTGCAGGTATATCCCCCCCCCCCCCACCTGCTAGGCGGTGGCTACGTACACGGGACAGCGAGGCGAGCTGCTTGATCGTCCCGTGCGCTGGAGGTTCTTCGCGTCGCGCCGCGTGCCTGGTTCGCCGGCCGGCGCGGCCGGTTTCGCCTGCGTCTGCGCGCGAGTCCGTCGACACGCGCCGATCTGCATTCGCTCGCGCCGTCGCGCTCTCGCGCTCCGACGCGAACTCGGCGGCTACTTGCGCCGAAGACGTCTTTCCGTCCGGCCCCGCTGTTGTTTGGCTGCTCCCCGCGGTCGGGATCCGCGCCGTCGCGAACGGCGCGGCTATTGGAGCCCCCTCCGGGAACGCGCCCAAGTTTTTGGCTTGGTTCGGCACATCCAGAGCGAATCCGGCTAGGGGCATGAGTTGCGCCGCGCCGCTCTCGACGCGGAAGAGAAGGAGCGCCACGCCACGCGCCGCCCTCGCGCCCCTGTGATCGGGGCGCGGGGCGCAGAGCGCGAAGCGGCGGATGGCGTGGCGAATCATCGGGGACGAGGGTCTAGAACCTTTCCGAAGAAAAAAAAGAGAGACGGAGCTACTTCGTGAAGGAAGGGTCTAGACCCTTTTCGAGCAAAAAAGAAAGCGCCTTCTTGAAGGACAGCTTCTTCTCGCGTGCCACGCGCTTGACGCGCATCCAGAGGTCGAGGGGGATGATCATCGTTCACGCCCCCCTCTCGCGCTTCTTGGCGCGCTTCTCTTCGTTCTTGCGGACGATCGACGCGATGCGCGCGTAATCCTCCGAGGACAGCTCCACGTTCTTCGTAGCGCGTTCGAGTGCGGCGACCGCCTCGTCGTTCCAGGTGCTGCCGTTCTTCGCGGCGAGCTTCTCGAGCTGGACCTTCGTTCGGACCTTGATCGCAAGGCCGACCTTGATCTTGTCGACGGCAACTTCGTTGCTCATGTTGTGACTCCGTTTCTCGGGGCGGGGGTGGTTTCGCATCAGCGTGCGCCCCTTGTGTCGCGCTGACGAGGCGTAGAATAGCACAGGGTCTAGACCCTCCACAAGCAAAAAAGTGATATTTATTGAAAATAATTTTTATATTGTGTTGAAGCGGCGTTTCCGAAGATATTGCCCCCTTTCGCGCAATTCGACCGCAAAAACTTTCGCTAGAATGGCCCGCGCTATGGACATCCGCTGCCCCTACTGCGACTCCATCCTCGACGTGTCGGACGATCTCATCGAAACGATGATCGAATGTCCGGGCTGCCACCGTCCGTTCGTCGCGCTTCCTCCGCGCCTGCCGACGCCGCCACTCGCGAAGCCGGCCCCGACCTTCGGCGAGATCGCGAAGCAGACAAGCGAAGCCGCCAAGTCCTGCTTGGTCGCGATCCTTCTCCTCCCGCTCCTCGGCGTCTGCATCTTCATCCTCTACACGATTTTCTTCCACTAGCCCGAACCGTCGCGCGCCGCGCAACACAAACCGCAACACACACACCCTCTTCCGGCACTTCTCGGCCGCTCTCGGCGCCGCTCGACGCTCCTCGGCAAAACGCACAAAACCACCTTCCACACTGCCTAACGTGAAAACCTAGCCGCCAGAGCGCTTTCCGCGCGCATTCGACCCGACTCGGTTCGTAATGCGCGGGTCGGGGGTTCAAGTCCTCTTGCTGGCTCCACGTCAAGGACCCGGGAAGCGCCGCGCGCCTCCCGGGTCCTTCCTTTCGCCCGCGGCGGGCGCTACTGCGCGGGGAGCGCGAGGGGCGGGGCCTTGAGGTCGGTCCAGAGCGTGCCCTCGCCCGCGTGCAGGACGCGGACGGAGAGCTTCTCCGGGAGCGAGTCGGCGAAGGCCAGGTCCGCCAGCGTGGCGGGGTCCCGGA
>Ga0310691_10003920_pt1 | contig 17216 bp, 8 predicted proteins | sample 176DNAGHGlowgp2_FD_203887 | JGI IMG/M metagenome (GOLD analysis project Ga0310691, IMG submission 203887) | Sheep rumen microbial communities from Palmerston North, Manawatu-Wanganui, New Zealand - 1766 DNA GHGlow gp2 (v2) (version 2) | ecosystem: Host-associated > Mammals > Digestive system >...
GTGACCGTCCCATGCTCTTCATCCACGGCGATGCCGACGACTTCGTTCCGTTCGACAATCTCCAGATGTGCTACGACGCCAAGAAGAAGGGTTATAAGGAAATGTACGTGTGCCATGGCGCCGTTCATGCCAATTCCTATCAGAAAGACCCTGAGACTTACATCGCCAAGGTTTCCAATTTCCTGAAGACCGTCCACAACATGATTGAAGATGGCAGCATCTATGACAAATAAGTTTATTTTAGCCCTGGATCAAGGAACCAGCTCCTCCAGGGCTATTGTTTTTGACCACGAGGGCAACATCCGTTCCGTGGCCCAGCAGGAATTCCCGCAGTACTTCCCCCAGCCCGGCTGGGTGGAGCACAACCCCATGGAGATTTGGTCCTCCGAGGCGGCCGTCATTGCTGAAGCCATCACCAAACTCGGCATCAACGGCAAGGACATCGCCGGCATCGGCATCACCAACCAGCGGGAAACAACCATCGTGTGGGATGCCCGGACGGGCGTTCCCGTGTACAACGCCATCGTCTGGCAGGACAGGCGCACATCGGCCTTTTGTGATACCCTGAAGGAGAGGGGGCTGGTGGACAAGATCCGGGAAAAGACCGGCCTTATCATCGACGCCTATTTCTCTGGCACCAAGATCAAATGGATTCTGGACAATGTGCCCGGGGCCCGGGAGAAGGCGGAGGCCGGGGAACTGCGTTTTGGAACCGTGGACAGCTGGCTGGTCTGGCAGCTCACCCGCGGGGAAGTGCATATCACGGACGTTTCCAACGCTTCCCGTACCATGCTCTTCAATATCCATACGCTGGAATGGGACAAGGAACTGCTGGAGCTGCTGGATATCCCGCGGTCCATGATGCCGGCCGTCAAGTCTTCTTCGGAGGTCTATGGCCACACCAAGACCACCATCTTTGCGCATGAGGTGCCCATCGCCGGCATTGCCGGTGACCAGCAGGCGGCCCTCTTCGGCCAGATGTGTACGGAGCCCGGCGCCGTAAAGAACACTTATGGGACGGGCTGCTTCCTACTGATGAATACGGGCTCCCAGCCCATTCTGTCCAAGAATAACCTCCTTACCACCGTGGCTTGGAAGATAGGGGATACCGTCAATTATGCCCTGGAAGGTTCCATCTTCGTGGGCGGTTCCGTGGTCCAGTGGCTGCGGGACGGCCTGGGTGTCATCCGTTCCTCTTCCGAGATTGAGGCGCTGGCTTCCACCGTTGAGGACAACGGCGGCGTATACTTTGTGCCGGCCCTCACGGGTATGGGCGCTCCCTACTGGGACCAGTATGCCCATGGCGTCATCTGCGGCATCACCCGCGGAACCACGGCCGCCCATATTGCCCGTGCCGCCCTGGAAGGCATCGCTTTCCAGACCATGGACATCGTGCGGGCCATGGAAAAGGACGCCGGCGTGCCCCTGGCAGAACTGAAGGTGGACGGCGGCGCTTCCCGCAACAACCTCATGATGCAGTTCCAGGCCGATATCCTGGGCGCCAACGTGGTGCGCCCCGTGGTGACGGAAACCACCGCCATGGGTGCCGCCTACCTGGCGGGCCTTGCCGTGGGCTACTGGAGCTCCCTGGACGAGATCAAAGCCCAGTGGCAGGTGGAGCGCTGTTTCGCTCCCTCCGGGGCCGATATGACCGGCGTCAAGGCCGGTTGGGCCGATGCCATCGGCAGAACGATTAATAAGTAAGTATTTATGACACAATATCTTTTTGAGTTTATCGGCACCCTGGTGCTTGTGCTGTTCGGTGACGGCGTCTGCGCCGCCTGTTCCCTCAATAAATCCAAGGCACAGGGCGCCGGCTGGGTGGTGATTGCCCTGGCTTGGGGCCTGGCCGTCATGATGGGCGTGCTCATTGCCGGTCCCGTTTCCGGCGCTCACCTGAATCCTGCCGTTACGCTGGGTCTGGCCATTGCCGGTAAGTTTGGCTGGGACCTGGTCCTTGGCTATATCGTAGCCCAGATGCTGGGCGGCTTTGTGGGCGCCTGCCTGGTGTGGATATTCTACAAAGATCACTACAAGGCTACGGCCGACCAGCCGGATACCATCCTGGGAACCTTCTGCACCATGCCTGCCATCTGGAATCCCTGGCGCAACTTCTTGAGTGAATTCATCGCCACTTGCCTGCTGGTGTTCCTGATTCTGGCCATCGGCACGCAGGGAAATGCCTTCCAGGTGGGCTCCGTGAGCGCTTCTGCCGGTGCCCTGGGTGCCTGGCCCGTAACTTGTGTGATCATGGCCTTGGGTATGTCCCTTGGCGGAACCACCGGTTATGCCATGAACCCGGCCCGTGACCTGAGTCCCCGCTGCGCCCACGCCGTACTGCCCATTGCCGGCAAGCGTGACAGCGGCTGGTCCTACAGCTGGGTGCCGGTCTGCGGCCCCATGCTGGGCGCCGCCCTGGCCGCCGGACTCTACCTGCTGGTCTTTTAAGTTGACAGCTAATAGCCTGTCCCACAGGCGTTTATATAGAATTTCTCGTTCAAATTTTGAACGAGAAATGTGTTAAAAGTAGATGAGTATCAATAAGTTAACTGTCAACTATGCGTAAACAGAAGAGCGTATTAGTCCTTTGTTTAGCGGCCTTGCTGCTGCTGCCCCATCCCACAGATGCGCGCAAAGCGAAGCAAGAGGTTATTGCCGTAGAAACGAATAACACTGTCCTGGTGCTGTTGGTACAGGAAAACGGTTTGCTGAAAACCTTGCATTACGGGGCGCCGGTGGGCAATCCATCACAATTCCTTGCCATGAGTTCCTCTGAAGAGGATTATAACAGCTGCGAGGGTCTGGCCTATCCGGCTACGGGCGGCCGGTTTATCGGCGAACCTGCTTTGCATGTAAAGTATGCCGATGGCACCCACAACACGGAACTGCGCTTTACGGGTGCTACGCTGACGCGTCGGGAGGGTTGTGTCACCACCATCGTCGGCCTGAAAGACGAAGTGACGAAGTTGCAGGTGAATCTGGTGTACGATGCATACCCGGCAGAGGATGTTATTGCCATGCATGTGGAAATACGGAATGGCGGCTCAAAGCCGGTGGAACTGCTTAATTATGCTTCATCGGCCCTTTTCCTGGATGCCAAAGATTATCTGCTCACCCATACCTGGGGAGCCTGGGCCAAGGAAATGCAGATGGAACATGAATTGCTGGGACACGACATGAAGGTGATTGAAAGCCGTCGCGGCGTGCAGGCTACCCAGGCCAACAATCCCTCTTTCCTGCTGAGCCTGAATACGCGTGATTTCAGCGAGACCAGCGGTGAGGTCATTGCCGGAGCGCTGGCCTGGAGCGGCAATTATCGCATCAGCTTTGAGCGTGAGAGCAGCGGCCGGCTGAACATCGTTTCCGGTATCAGTCCTCATGTCAGTGCCTGGCCGCTGGCCGCCGGGGAAAGCTTCACCACTCCGGATATGCTTTACACCTGGTCATGCGAGGGTGCAGGAGGAGCATCCCGCAACCTGCACCGTTGGGGAAGGAAATACAGTGTGTATGGTGGGGGTACGGTGAATCCCACCCTTCTCAACAGTTGGGAAGGCGCATACTTTAACTTCACTACGGAAACGCTTCTTCGCATGATTGACGATGCGGCCGGTATGGGGCTGGAGATGTTTGTACTGGACGATGGCTGGTTTGGCAATGCTTTCCCGCGCAATTCCGACAATGCCGGCCTGGGAGACTGGGAAGTGAATGTTTCCAAACTTCCGGAAGGAATTGATTACGTGGCCTCATATGCCCACTCCAAAGGACTCAAGTTTGGCATCTGGATAGAGCCCGAGATGGTGAATCCAGACTCGGAGCTGGCTCATGCCCATCCGGAATGGGTGGTGCAGAGTCCCGGCCGGGAAATTTATCAGGGGCGTAACCAATGGGTGCTGGACCTGTCCAATCCTGCCGTGGAGGATTTTGTGTATGGCATTTTTGACAGGACCATGCAACTGGCCCCGAATATCGACTATATCAAATGGGATTGCAACCGCGTGATTCAGAGTTTTGGCAGTCCTTATCTGGGCGCCACGCAGGATAAATTCTATGTGGCGTATGTTCAGGGACTGTACAATGTGATGAGACGCATTCGGGAAAAATACCCGCATGTACTGATACAGTGTTGCTCCTCCGGTGGTGGCCGTGTAGATTACGGTTCGCTGCGCTATTGCAACGAGGTTTGGACCTCTGACGATACGGATGCGCTCCAACGTGCCTTCATCCAGTATTCCCAGAGTTTGGTTTATCCCGCCTGCGTGATGGCATCTCACGTATCCACCGTGCCCAATCACCAGACCGGCAATGTGACGCCGATCAAGTTCCGCTTTGACATGGCTTGTTCCGGTCGTTTGGGCATGGAATTGCAGCCGAGAAATCTTTCAGACGGGGAGCGGGCGTTGGCAGAGCGTTGCATCGGCTCATACAAACAATACCGTGATTTGGTGTTTGGCGGAGATTTGTACAGGTTCGCGTCCCCTTATGATTCCCCTTATTACGGGCTCATGTATGTGTCTGAAGACAAGTCCCGCGCCGTGGTATTCACTTATTGTGTAGCCTATGAGCCCCGTACTGTTGGCGGAAAGGTATTCCGCCTGCAGGGCTTGGACCCCAGCCGAACCTACAAGGTGGTGGAGCAGAATGTGGACGCATCCTGCTGGTGGGGGCATGACAAGGCGTTCACCGGCTCGTTTTTGATGGGTGGCGGCTTCAATCCCCGTCTTCCGCAACTCTACTCTTCGGCCGTATTTGTTCTGGAAGCCGAATAAGCGGCATTCTGGGGTGACAGCTAACAGCCTGTCCCGTAGGCGTTGTCCTTTGGATGTCGCAGGTGAAGTGGTTTTGCGTCGCAGGTCCCCGTTTTTGGGCTGGCCTGCGACGTTTTTTTCAGTATAGTAAAGTTTTCCGGAACTTTCCTCTACCTGCGACGGAACCCTTCCTTAGTGGAGCCCGTACTTGTTCAGGATGGCGAGTACGGCCTTTTCGATGGAACGGGCCCAGAGCGTGTAGCCGTAGTTGGAGGGGTGGGTGCCGTCCACGGATGTTTCGTGGTCCGGGGAAGTGGCGTCCGGGGCAATGTAGTACACGTCCGGGTACTTGGCGCAGGCTATGGCCATGAGGCTGTCTACCAGTTGGATACGGGATTCCTCCTTATGGGCCGATGCCGCATTGAAATTCCGGCTTTCCCGATAGATGGTGCGCTGGAAAATGAGCGGTTTGCCCGGATGGGCCTTGCTCATCTTCTCAATGAAGGGGAACAGCCGCTCGCTAATCTGTTTTTCCGAGGGGTTGGAGAAGGTGTCAAAGATGAAGCCGTCCACGGGGACGTCGGCAAGGGCATCGGCAAAATAGGGCTGCATCTTGCAGTTGCCGCTGCAGCCCAGGCTGAGCAGCTGGATGCCGGTGCTGCGGGAGAACTGGGCGGGGTAGGTCATGCCGCTACGGGAGGTGCTTATCCCGTGCGTAAAACTGGAGCCGTAAATGCCTATCCGGTGCCGGAAGGGGTTGGGGAGGGCTTCCAGCCGGCTGCCTTTCCGGACGCCAATCTGGATGGAATATTCTTCGCTGAGGACGGGAAGGTACATCAGAAACTCTTTTTCGCCTCCTTCCAGGGCCGAGACAAGCGTCACCTCCGATTCCTGCTTGTTCTGGGCGGCCGCCCCGGCCCAAAGCCATCGGCCGTCTTTGCGGATATAAAGGTCGTAGCCGTAGGCGCTGATGCCCATGGTATTGACGGGCGTCTCCCTGTCTCCGAAAACGGTTTTCACTTTGATATCCGGGCTGTCGGTAGCAAAGGCCACGGCTATGCCGGAGGACTCGCGTACCTGCCGGTTTTCCCCCTTGGTGAAGCCCTTGTATTTCACGGTGTCCACCCGGTGGTAGGGATTGGGCGTGTCCGGAAATAGTTTTCCCGTGAGGGTAAGGGCCGATGCTTCCGTGTAAACATATTCCTGGCCTTTGAGGCAGAAGGTGCCAGCGATAAGCAGAATCAGAATGGAAATGCAGCGTTTGGACATAGTACTTTATTCAGTTTGTCCAAAGTTAGTAAATAAATTGTTTTTCTATTTCGTTTTTCTTAAAAAATATGTAATTTTACTTATTAAAATGAATGACCTGCTATGAAACTTATCCCATTCCGCATGATTTTCCGGATTTCCGCCCTTTGTGCCGCCGGCCTGCTCTTGTGTTCCTGCGGCCAGAAAGAAGACAATCCTTCCGAGGGCGGAAGTTCCACCGCTTTGGAAAGTGTTCAGTTCGTGGTACCGGACAAGATGGAAATCGAATATGGCGCCCCTACCATTTCCTTCCGGGTCCAGTTCTCGAAGATGCCTGCGGCAGGAGACCAGATTGTGTTGGGCAGCCTCTCGCCCTGCGCCGTCCAGAATATATCCTCCTCTTTCTTTGACGTGAATATCGCCGCCCTGTGGGACCAGGGCTTCGGCAACGGCAGCTATACCGTAAGCATCCGCCGCGGCCAGGCTTCCAGGAAGATGGGCCAGATGCAGGTGGTGGTGAAGGCCAAGGAGGAAGAAGGCCTCAAGCCTGCTGCGGGCAGCAGCGTCTATGGCAAGGTGATTTGCGGGGAAGAGGGCGTGCCGGATGTGGTCATTTCCGACGGGGTGCAGGTGGTGAAGACAGACAAGGACGGCGTGTACCAGCTGGCATCGGCCAAATACCATAAATATGTGTTCATGAGCGTGCCTTCCGGCTACGAGCCCCTCAGAAGCGGCATCCTGCCGGTGATTCACAGCCAGCTGAGCCAGCCCTCCAACGTGGCCGAAAGGGTGGATTTCCAGCTCAGGAAGGTTTCCGGCCAGGAGAACCACACCATGCTCATGCTGGGAGACATCCACCTGGCGAACCGCACGGGCGACCGCGCCCAGTTCAAGGATTTCGTGACCGACATCAACGCCTATACCCAGACTTTGAGCGGCCCCGTATATGGCCTCACCCTGGGAGACATGACCTGGGACCTGTACTGGGAGACCAACAGCTACGGGTACAAGGAATACCTGGCCGATGCGCAGACCATCACCGGGCTCACCATTTATCAGACCATCGGCAACCACGACCACAGCATGTACCAGGTGGGGGACTACAACACCGTGGAGGAATACAAGAAGGTGGTGGCGCCCACCTACTATTCCTTCAATGTGGGTAAGGTGCACTATGTGGTGCTGGACGATGTGGAATGCACCAACAAGGAGGCCACCACGGACGCAAAGGGGAATCCCTGTTATGTGCGCGATTACGAAGGTCACCTGGTGGACCAGCAGATAGACTGGCTCAAGAAGGATTTGGCGTTTGTTCCCACTTCCACGCCTCTCGTTATCTCGATGCATATCCCGCTCTATACTGCTGCGGGTGCCTATAACTGGTATGACAAGAAAAAACCTTATCTTAGAGAACACGCCATCGCACTGGAGAATATCCTGAAGGCCTACCACCAGGTACATGTGTATACGGCCCATACGCACACCATCTACAATGTGGACAAGACGGCGGAAAACCGCATCTTCGAGCACAACGCCGGTTCCATCTGCGGAACCTGGTGGTGGAGTGCGCACGAGACGCCCGGCGTGCATATCGGCCAGGACGGCTCTCCCGGCGGATACACCATCCTCAAAGTGAACGGGACGGACTTCCAGTGGCAGTACAAGCCCACGGGCAGCGACGTGTCCGAACAATTCCGCACCTACGACCGCAACCAGATTCACATAACGGCCGACAAATATGTCCCTTCCGGGAATGCTGACTCTAAAAAGTCCTTCGACCCCGGTCTTTGGGCTACGGCATCTTCGGAAAACGAGGTATATGTGAATGTCTGGAACTGGGATCCTTCCTGGAAGGTGGAAGTGAGCGAAAGCGGAACCCCGCTCACCGTCACGCGCGAAACTCAGATGGACCCGCTCCACTTGGTAGCTTATACCGCCAAGAGGCTGAACAAGAACTCCAAGGCCACCTTTGCGACTATAACCAACACTCATATGTTCAAGGTGAAGGCTTCATCGGCCACTTCTACCCTGGAAATCAAGGTGACGGACGGCTTCGGAAACGTATATACGGAGTCCATGGCCCGTCCCAAGGACTTTTCTACAGACACTTACAAACACAAATCCAATTATTAAACTATGAGACAGATTAAACGAATTGCTGTTTCCCTGGTTCTGGCGCTGGGAGCCCTCTGGTCCCTGGGTGCCCAGAACCGGGTTGTCACCGGCGTCGTCCAGGATACGGGCGGCGCGCCGGTGGTGGGCGCCGTTGTCATGGTCCCCGGCACCAACAATGCCGACGTGACCGGGGCGGACGGTGCTTTCTCCATCCGTGTGGCCGATGCCCAGGTTGCCCTTGAGGTATCCTGCCTGGGATATGTGACCGCGCAGCTGAACGTTCCCGCCTCCCAAAGCCGCGTGGATGTGGTCCTTCAGGAGGACAACATGATGCTGGAAGAGACGGTGGTGGTGGGTTACGGTGTCCAGAAGAAGGTGAACCTCACCGGCGCCGTGACCGCCGTGGACACCAAGGAGCTGGCCGACCGCACCACGCACAACCTCACCAACATGCTCCAGGGTGCGGTTCCCGGCCTGAACATTTCCACCTCTTCCGGTAATCCCGGCAGCGCCGGTTCCCTGAACATCCGTGGTATCACCTCCATCAACGCGGCCGATCCGCTGGTGCTCATCGACGGCACCGAGGGAGACCTTTCCCGCGTGAACGCCGCCGACGTGGAGAACATCTCCGTAATCAAGGATGCATCGGCCGCCGCCATCTACGGTGCCCGTGCAGCCTACGGCGTGATTCTGGTGACCACCAAGACCGGAACGGACAAGGGCGGAAAGGCCAAGGTGCGCTATTCCGGCCGCTGGGGCTGGGAAGAGCCCACGGTCTCTACGGACTTTGAAACCCGCGGTTACTGGTCTGTTTATACAGTGGACAAGTTCTGGGCTACCGATGCCGGCAAGAACTATACCACCTATACCGCTCATGACATGGCTGAACTCCTTGCCCGCGTGAACGACAAGACGGAGAACCCCGCCCGTCCCTGGGTGGTGGAAGAGGTGCGCAACGGCCGCAAGCAGTGGATTTACTATGCCAATACGGACTGGTACCATGAGCTTTACAACGACAAACACCCGGTGATTCAGCAGAACGTCTCCGTCACCGGCGGCAACAAGGATGTGAAGTACTACCTTTCCGGTGCCTACGACCGCCAGAGCGGTATCATCAAGGTGAATCCGGACGTGTTCCGGAAGTTCAACCTCAGGGCCAAGATTGATGCCCGCATCAACAAGTATGCCCGCATTTCCAACAACACGTCCTTCTACAGCTCTACTTACAACTATCCCGGCGGAAGCAGCGTGCAGGATTCCTTCGCCTATGCCTCCCGCCATGCGCTGGCCTCCTTCCCCCTGCAGAATCCCGACGGAAGCTGGCTCTACGCCACGCCCATGATCGCCGGCAACTACAATGTGGCCAACGGCCGTCATCTCCTCTTTGGCGAAGGCAAGGCCCGCAACCAGCAGAACCGCAGCGACTTCTCCAACACCACCGAGCTGAAGATTACGCCGGTGAAACAGTTTACCCTCACGGCCAATTATACCTATCGGCTGTATCAGAACCGCAACCAGTACCGCAGCGTGAACTTCCAGTACAGGCAGTATCCCGAGGCCGATTATGAGTATTACACCACCGGCGCAGGCGAAGATGCCCTTACTGAGAATACCACCACCAACCAGCGTCATACCGTCAACGTGTTCGGAACGTATGAGGACACCTTCGCGGCGGCTCACCACCTGACGGCCACCGCCGGTATGAACATGGAAATGTGGTCTTCCAAGTCCGTGGGCGCCGTGGGCAAGAACCTCCTTTCCGAAACCCTCAATGACTTGGACCTGGTGGGTCTCGATGCCACCGGCAATGTGCTCACCGAGGTGTCCGGCGGCCAGAACGAGTACGCCATCATGGGCTTCTTCGGCCGTATCAATTATGACTACAAGGAGCGTTATCTGGTAGAGCTTTCGGGCCGATATGACGGTACCTCCCGCTTCCAGAAAGGCCATCAGTGGGGTTTCTTCCCGTCGGCCTCCCTGGGTTGGAGAATTTCCGAGGAACCCTTCTTCAAGCCCGCCCGCACCGTGGTGGACAACCTGAAATTCCGTGTTTCCTACGGTAATCTGGGCAACCAGGTGGTGCGCACTTCCTCCGGCAGCCAGAACTACTACGCCTACCTCCGCAAAATCTCCATCAACGATTTTGCCGGGTACAGCTTCGGCGAAGGCTCCACCATGGGCAAATACGCCACCCTGGGTGCTCCCGTGGATGCCAACCTCACTTGGGAGACCGCTCAGCAGTGGAATGCCGGTGTGGACTTCGCGGCCTTCCGTAGCCGCCTCACCTTCACCGGTGAAATCTACCGCCGTAACACCCTGAACATGCTGACGGCCGGTCCGGACCTGCCCGCCGTTTACGGCGCGGCTTCTCCGCAGACCAATGCGGCCGACCTCAAGACCGTGGGTTATGAGCTCTCCCTGGGTTGGAGAGACCAGTTCAAGCTCTTCGGTCAGCCTTTTGGCTATGGCATCCGTGCCACACTGAGCGATTTCCGCTCCTACATCACCCGCTACAACAACCCCACCAAGTCCCTGGCCATGGCCTATTACGAGGGCATGCGCATCGGCGATATCTGGGGCTTTGAAGTGGACGGCCTCTTTGCCAGTGACGAAGAAGCCCAGAGGTACACCACCGAAGTGCTGGACTGCAGCGGTTATGTCTCCAGCCGTATGACCGGTGGCTTCCTGGCCGGTGACCTCCGTTTCGTAGACCTTGACAACGACGGTCATTACCAGATCAATGCCGACGGCCAGTATGTCCTGGATGCCAACGGAAACCGAATCCTGCTCCCCGAAGACCAGTGGAGGGTGAATACCCTGAGCCTCGGAAGCAATACGGTGGACGACCCCGGTGACCGCAAAATCTTGGGTAACGCCCTGCCCAGCCTGCAGTATGGCATCACCCTTACGGCAGACTACATGGGCTTTGACGTACAGGCCTTCTTCCAGGGCACCGGCAACCACTATTGGTATCCGGCCGGCATGAACTACATGTTCTGGGGCCCGTACAGCTATCCTTACGTCTCCTTCCTGCAGCGGGATTTCATCGACCGCGTATGGTCCGAGGAGAATCCGAATACGTACTTCCCGCGTCCGCGTGCCTACTCCTCCACCGGCGGCGAGCTGTCCAAGGTGAACAGCCGTTATCTGCAGAACATCCGCTACCTGCGCTTCAAGAACCTGACGGTGGGTTACACGGTTCCCGGCAAGCTCACCCGCAAGATCGGCCTGGAAAAGGTCCGCGTTTACTTCTCCGGAGAAAACCTGGCCTACTGGTCTCCTCTGAAGAAGTACACCAAGTATCTGGACCCGGAAAGCGCCTATACGCGTGATGGAAGCGGCAACTCCGCTGCCCAGGACCACATGAGTTATCCTTGGCAGAAGACCTTTATGTTTGGTATTGACATTACATTTTAATGAAGGAGGACAAGAAAATGAAAAAATACATGATTGCCGTCGCAGCAGCCGTCCTTTGCCTGACCTCCTGCAACAAATTCCTGGAACGTACTCCCAAGTCCACGCTGGCTCCGGAAAACTATTTCCGTGACGAAACAGACCTTCAACTGTTTTCCAATACTTTCTACAACAATTTGCTGGACAAGACTCCGTACAACGAGCAGAGCGACCATCTGGTACAACTTAGCCTGAGCGCGGTGATTCGCGGTGGAAACAACCGCACAGTTCCCAACAGCGGCGGTGGCTGGGGCAACGGCTCCGGCGCCTGGGGAGACCTCCGCAAAATGAACACGCTTCTGGAAAACATGGACAAATGCCAGGATCCCGAAGCTGTTGTGAAGTACACCGCCGTGACCAAGTTCTTCCGCGCGTACTTCTATTTCAATATGGTGAAGCGTTTCGGTGATGTTCCGTGGATTGATTCCCAGTTGGAAACCGATTCTGAGGATCTCTATCGGCCCCGCGACAGCCGTGAGGTGGTGATGCAGCATATGCTGGAGGATATCGACTATGCCATCGAAAACCTTCCTGCCGCCGTGAGCACCTACCGTGTGAACCGCTGGACCGCTCTGGCCCTGAAGGCCCGCTTCTGCCTGTATGAAGGGACGTTCCGCAAGTATCACAATCCTTCCCAGTATCCTCAGATGTATGTGGAACCCCTTCCCTCGGGTGCCCTGAGTTCCAATGATTATCTTACCCTGGCCGCCAACGCTGCTCAGGAAATCATACAGAACGGACCGTACAAACTGGCCAAACTGGATGACTACCGCAAACTTTTCGCCAATGTGGATGCCAACAAGGACGAGTTCATCCTGGCTATCAAGAACGACCAGAGTCTCCAGATTACCAACAACAGCACGGCCTATGCCACCATGCCTACCCAGGGCACTCCGGGATTCACCCGCAAGTTCATTGCCGGCGTCCTGATGGCCGACGGTTCCCGTTTCACGGACCAGCCCGGCTGGGAGACCATGCAGTTTGCCCAGGAGATGCAGAACCGCGACCCCCGTCTGAGCGCCATCACGGTTACGCCCGGTTATGTCCGTCTGGGTGACGAGAATGTGTCGGCCCCCGATCTGGGGTGCGCCGTGACCGGCTACCAGGTAGTGAAATATGTCATGGACAGTACCCTTCCCGAGGTGGGTCGTGTGGACAAGAGCTACAACGACATGCCTGTGTTCCGTTATGCCGAAGTTCTTCTGAACTATGCCGAGGCCAAGGCCGAGCTGGGGACCCTGACGCAGGAAGACCTGGATATGAGCGTGAATGCCCTTCGTGACCGCGTGGGAATGAGCGCTCGCCTGAATCTGGAAGAGGCCAACGCCAGCCCGGATCCTTTTCTCCTTTCTGCAGAATACGGTTACCGGAACGTGACCGGTGCCAACCAGGGTGTTATTCTGGAAATCCGCCGTGAGCGTGCCCTGGAACTGGCCATGGAAGGCTTCCGTCTTTCTGACCTTGTGCGTTGGAGAGAAGGTAAGTGCCTGGAACAGACCATCGACGGAATGTATTTCCCCGGCGTGGGCAAATATGACCTTTCCGGAGACGGGGTTCCGGATGTGAACATTTGGACCGGCACCGATCCCAAAGACAAGGATATGGTGGACCTGGAACTTGGAAAGGAAACCGGAATCATCCTCAGGAACGATAATTCCGGCGGCATCGCCAAGCATAAGAACATTGAGCGCAGTTTCGACGAGGGCCGTGACTACTATTATCCCATCCCTACCAAGGAGCGTCAGCTCTATCATCAGAAAGGGGTGGATCTGAAACAGAATCCTGGCTGGATCGATGGTCTGAGCTACTAAACCACTAATTCCATGCAGATTATGAAACTGAATAAGATATTATTGACGCTCGCGGCCGTGGTGGCCGGTGTTCTCCTGAATGGCTGCCAGCAGAAAGAGCAGGAATCCGAGGCGCGGGCCGTGGCCACCAGCGAGAACTATGTGACCTTTGTTTCTACCGGCGCCGAGTCGCAGGTAATCAACGTCTATGCCGACGGCGTCTGGAACGTGGATGTGGATTCGGATTGGATTTCCGTGACGCCCATGAAGGGAAACGGACATGGGGAGATTACCATTTCCGTGAAGGACAATGCCACCGGCAGCACCATCGACCGTCCCCGCGACGGAAAGATTATCGTCCAGGGCAAGTATGCCTCCCGCCAGAGCGCGGTCATTGTCCACCAGGACGGTGATACCTACTATGGCGTGCAAACCTATACCCTTTTCCAATTGGCTTCCCTGGACGACGGCAGCGTGGGCAAGGTAAGCCAGGCACAGGTTGTCGCCCTTACCAAGAGCGGTGCCGTCCTTCAGGACGAGAGCGGCTACATCTATGCCATCGGCACGGACATGAAAGTAGGGGACAATCTTTCTTTCAACGGAGCCAAGACTACGTTGTACGGAGGGGCCGCCTTCGAAATCGATGAGGTCGCCATCCATGGCAACACGGAAGTCAAGTATGCCGAAGCCACGGACATGACCTCCCAGATTGCAAAGTATGAAGGGGGAGTGATGTATCTCCAGCTCAGAGGTTCCTTGGTGAACGGCGTGCTCAAGGTGGGAGAGGCCAACGTGGAGATTGTTGATCCCGTTGAGAGCCTGGAACTGAGTTCCGTAGACCTTCACAAGGTGGCCGTGACGGGCTTCGCCGTAGGCCTTTCCGGCAGCACCGGCTATCTGGTGGCGACAGCGGTGGAGGATGAGGGGCCCGATGAGACCCTGGTTCCTTATCCGCTTCGCTGGGCCATGGGCAAGGACCTCAATTACAGTAATGCAACCTGGAACAACGATCACCCCCGTGCAGAGCCCATCCAGGGTATCGGCTATATTGAGTATGTGCCTTACGACCTGGAGGGAACCAACAGCGCCGGAAACTTCAAACTGGATGTACAGGCCAACAACCTCCGTGTCACCGGTCCTTATGTGAACGACTACTGGCTCTTCTACGGCAACGGCGCCATCCCGGCCAATACGGAGGTGCAGATTTCCTTCGAGATGCGTTCATCGGCTTGGGGCCAGAAATTCTGGGTCCTGGAATACCTGGACGGCGAGGAGTGGCTCACCGCTCCCAACGTGAAGTATTCCGATGAACCCGGTGTGGAAGTCCCTTATCATATTGCCACCAACGCCGACGGCGCCACCAACTCCCAGCTTATGGAAGTAATCAAGTTCCGTAAGAACAACGACCACCTGCAGATTCGTATGCGTTGCTCCGTGAACTGGCGTGGCGGCGGACAGCCCATGGCCAATCCCCGTACAACGGCCTCCAGCCGGCTTACCGTTACCAATGTGGATGATGATACCTATAAACCCAACATCCAGATTATCAAGGAAGGCAACGGCGTGGAGAAGGATCCCGTGTACGCCATTATTGAGGTTTCCACGGAGCTCCTTACCTTCAACGGCACGCCCGGCGAGCCCAAGGAACTTACCATCACCTCCGACCATGACTTTACCGTTTCCACATCGGCCAGCTGGCTCTCTTTGGACCAGACCGAGGGTTTGGCCGGCGAGCCGCTCGTGGTGAAGGTGACCTGCGAGGAAAGCCAGCTTTCCGAACTCCGCCAGGGAACCATCCGCATCGTTTCCGAAGATTCCGAGCAGGTGGTGAACGTGGTGCAGAGCGCCGCAGGCCAGATTCTGGATCCCTTCGTGAGCATCTCCGGCGGCAACAAGGCCGAGGTGAATGAGCTGGAAGGTACCCTGAACGTAAAGATTCAGTCCAATGTGGAGGTGAGCGCCGAGACGGCCGATACCTGGATTAAGGTGGAAGCGGCTCCCGAGACGAAGGCCCTGGTAGATTGGACCGAATATACGGTGAGCTACGAGGCCAACGAATCGGCCGATCCCAGAACCGGAACCATCCGCTTCTTTAATGAGAAGGAAAAGGTGGAATCCATTCTCACCCTGGTGCAGTCCGGCAAGGAGCCCGAGCCCGAGTATCCGGAAGGCGTTTACTTCCAGGACGACTTCGAGTGGCTGGCGCCTTATATCAAGGCGTGGGTGGAAGCCAATCCGGGCGATGCCGAGAAACTGGATCCTGTGTCGAGCAATCTGGCCTCCCATTCCCAGCCCAATATCTGGAATGTGGCAGCCCTTACCTCCAGCGTAGGTGCCGAACTGGAGAAGAGAGGCTATACCGATTTGAACAAGAGCGCCAAGACGCTTTACATGCAGAAGAACTACTTCAAGATGGGCGCTTCCAACAAGCATACCGGCTTGCAGCTTCCTGCCATCAAGTTTGGTACAACACCTGTGGATGCCGATCTTAGCTTTGACTGGTGCGCACACATGACCGGCGCTGGAGCCATTGACAAGGTTACCATTACGGTAGAAATTGTGGAAGGTCCCGGTAAGTTCTCCGATACCGGTACCAAGCTTTCCGCCGAGATTGCCACTGCCCAGGAAGCCAATCAGCTGGCTTGGCAGCATGCCAAAGTGAAGCTGGTGGGTGTTACCGATGATACCCGGATCCAGATTCATCCTACCCATTATAATGACGGGGCCGGAGCTTCCCAGCAACGCTGGCATCTGGACAACATCAAGGTGGCGGAGCCCGGCGCTTCGCTTGAAGTGGGAACCAATCTGTGGACGGAGTGGTGGCAGGGTGCATCGGCCAATCAGACTCCTTCGGCCTACAGCGCCTCCGATGCCCGTACGACGAAGACCTTCGGAAATGCAAGCGTAACATATTCCGAAGGCGGTTCCGGTACAGCCATCAAGGCTGACGGTCTGGTCTTTTACAACTCCAAGGACAATATTGCCAACGAGGATTATCGTTACAACCTGCTAATCGCCAAGTCCGGCGGTTATCTGGAAGCCGACGGCATTCCTTGTAAGGGTGTAAAGACAGCCACGCTGACTTACCGGAGCAACACCCAGCTGGCCAGCCATCAGGTGACCAGCCCGACAACGGGCGTAACCATCGGTGAACTCAGTGCCAGCTCCGTTCCCAAGTTTGACCTGGATAGCAAAAATACCTACACGCTTACTTGCACGGTCACTATAGCCGATGGTGTTGAGAAGCTGAATCTCCGCATTACGGACATCGGCACGGCCAACATCCGTGTAGACGGTATTGAGTTCGTTGTGAAGGAACTGGAATAGATACGTTGTTCATGAAAAAGGGGACGGCCTTGTGGTCGTCCCTTTTTTTACCTTGACAACTAAACGTTTGATACTATGAGTGTTATAAGAAATTTCTCGTTCAAAATTTGAACGAGAAATACTATATAACTATATGAGTGATAATTAGTTAGTTGTCAAGGCTTTCAGGCGGCGCGGCGCTCTTCCTTGTAAGTGAGGCCCATGAAGAAGATGGCCAGGAGGCAGGCGGCAATCAGGAGCAGGAAGGTCCAGTTCCAGCCGGCGGTCTGGGCCACCCAGCCAATCACCGTATTGGCCAGGATGAAGGTGCCCAGGAAATAGCCGAAGAAGCCGGTGAGGCCGGCGGCCGTTCCGGCGGCGTTCTTGGGGGCCAGGTCCAGGGCCTGTACGCCGATGAGCATCACGGGGCCGTAGATGAAGAAGCCGATGCCGATGAGGCAGATGATGACCATGGTGAGGTTGTCGATGAACTGCCAGTAAAGAACGATGAAAACCAGCACCAGGGCCATGAAGAGCATGGTGGGCAGGGCGCGTTTGC
>Ga0310691_10003921_pt1 | contig 17214 bp, 12 predicted proteins | sample 176DNAGHGlowgp2_FD_203887 | JGI IMG/M metagenome (GOLD analysis project Ga0310691, IMG submission 203887) | Sheep rumen microbial communities from Palmerston North, Manawatu-Wanganui, New Zealand - 1766 DNA GHGlow gp2 (v2) (version 2) | ecosystem: Host-associated > Mammals > Digestive system >...
GATGGCCGAAGTGTCGCCACTCGTCATCGCCGGTATGGTAATCTTCGCTGTTTCGTTCTGCATCATCTCGTTCGTCAAGATCGAAGAGCCACAGGGTGACCTTTCGAATGTGACCTACGAGCGTTCGCCTCTCGCATTCCGTCACTGTCTGCTTGGCATCATCGCCATCTTCTTCTATGTAGGCATCGAGATCGGTGTGCCTAACGAGATGAATATGTGGATCAGCCGCCTCCCCTTCGAGGGCGCTGCTGCTGTGGCAGGATCCTTGGCTGCTGCCTACTGGTTCCTTATGCTCTGCGGACGTTTCCTTTCCACTATCATTTCTGGTAAGGTTTCTACCCGCACCCAGATGATTACTGTTTCGTCAGTAGCTATCCTCCTCCTGCTCTGTGCCATCTTCACAGGCAACATCAACATTCACCTCTTTGGTGGTGATGTACCTCTCTCCTGCCTCTTCATCTTCCTCTGTGGTCTCTGCACCTCTATTATGTGGGGCGGCATCTTCAATCTCTCCACTGAAGGTCTCGGCAAATATACGGCCAAGGCTTCGGGCCTCTTTATGACCATGGTCGTAGGTGGTGGTGTCATGCCATTCATTCAGGACAACCTCGTTCGTCCAGTTACCGGCTATCTCGGATCCTATTGGCTCATCATCGCTATGATTGCCTATATCCTCTTCTATAGCCTCTGGGGCAGCAAGAACGTCAACAAAGATATCAAGGTCGATTGACCTTGATATCTTTTCGGCCTATTGCTGAACCTATATCTGAAATTCTCGATTCATAAACATACACATCTAAACATTTTTTATTTCTCATTTCAAAATGGACGTTTTAACAGCGCTACAAAACAGTGGCTTCAAGACCATTGACTTTGTCATTTTGGTCATCTATCTTATTGTTTTGGTTAGCCTCGGTCTTTTCCTTAGCCGCAACAAAGATGGCAAGGAAAAGAGTGCTAACGACTACTTCCTGGCAGGCAACACGCTCACATGGTGGGCCGTAGGTGCATCACTCATTGCCGCCAACATCTCTGCCGAGCAGTTCATCGGTATGTCTGGAACTGGCTTTGCCGACGGCATCGCCATTGCCGCTTACGAGGTCATGGCCGCCGTAACTCTTGTTGTGATTGGCAAGTTCCTCCTGCCCATCATGCTCAAGCAGCGTATCTTCACCATCCCGCAATTCCTTCGCGAACGTTATAACGATGGTGTAGGTCTGGCATTCTCCATCCTCTGGCTCTTCCTCTACGTCTTCGTCAACCTTACCTCCGTGGCTTGGCTTGGCGCATTGGCTATCGAGCAGATCCTTGGTCTTCAGGGACTGGCTGTCGAGATCTTCGGCATCACCATCTCCATCCGCATGATCATCATCTTCCTGCTCTTCCTCATCGCAGGCGTCTATTCCATCTACGGCGGTCTTGCCTCGGTGGCCTGGACCGATGTGATGCAGGTTACCTTCCTCGTGGGTGGCGGTCTCATCACAGCCTACTTCGCACTCCGTGAAATGGGTCTCGTGTTCGATACCGATGCACTCGGTGCCTTCAACAAGATCTACACCGACCTCACCACCGGCAATTATGCCCAGGATACACACTTCCACCTTGTCATCCGACAGTCGCACAATCCTGAAGCCTTTGCCAACGTTCCCGGCATCGCTGCCGTTGTGGGTGGCGTATGGTTGACCAACTTGGGCTACTGGGGCTTCAACCAGTATATCATCCAGAAGGGTCTTGCAGCCAAGAATGTCGATGAGGCAAAGAAAGGTCTCGTCTTCGCAGGCTTCCTCAAGATCCTTATCCCATTCATCGTTGTGCTCCCCGGTATCTGTGCTTATTACATTGCCCAGAACCCAGAGACTTTCGCATCGATGAATCTCCAAGGCAAGATCAACATTCCTGACGATGCATATCCTTGGCTCATCCGCAACTTCACTCCTGTAGGCATCAAGGGTCTGTCGTTTGCTGCACTTACCGCTGCCATCATCTCGTCTTTGGCTTCGATGTTCAACAGTACTTCTACCCTCTTCACCATGGATATCTACAAGAAGTATCTTGAACCAAAGGCCACCGACAAGAAGCTCGTCAACGTAGGTCGTCTGACCTCTGTAACTGCCCTCTTCATCGCTCTCTTCACCGTGAAGCCACTGCTTGGTGGTATTCCACAGGCTTTCCAGTACATCCAGGAGTATTCCGGCTTCATCTATCCCGGCATCATCACCGTCTTCGGTCTTGGTCTTCTCTGGAAGCGTGCCTCGTCTTTGGCCGCTGTCTGGACCGCCATCATTACCATCCCGCTTGGCGTGCTCTTCAAGATCTTCCTGGGCGATGTGCCCTTCCAGTTCCGTGCCGGCTACATCTTCATCATCCTCGTCAGCTTCTTCATCATCATGTCGCTGCTCGACAAGAAGTATGTTCATGCCGAGGAGCCCGCTGCTGTTGACAAGACAATGATGAAGCGTTGGGCTCAGATTCTTGGTGGCCTTGGCATCATTATGATCATCACGGCTATCATCGTGGTTTGCATGGGCAATGCTACCGAGCTCACCACTTATCTGAACGACATCGGCTTCCAGGCATTCATCTTCTTCGGCGTACTCGTTGGCTGCAACGGTGTATGGCTTTGGAGCAATGCTACCAGTTCGAAGAAGGATCCGAAGGCGCTTCCTATCGACCTTGGCATCTTCACTACTACTCGTGGCTATACCTGGGGCACTATTTGCATCTGCGTCATCACACTAATCCTTTACGCCGTATTGTGGTAAATTAACGTAAGGGAGTGAAAGGAACATCCGTCCCTTTTACTCCCTTTTAACTCTCTTTAAACACCATTATTACTACCTTTAAAAATTATGCTTGAAGAATTAAAGAAACAAGTATTCGAAGCCAACATGGAACTTGTCCGCCAGGGTCTAGTCATCTACACCTGGGGCAATGTATCCGGCATCGATCGTGAAAAAGGCCTCGTCGTCATCAAGCCATCGGGCGTTGACTACGATGTCATGAAAGTGGAAGATATGGTTGTCGTCGATCTTGAGACCGGCAAGGTTGTTGAAGGCGACCTCAATCCATCGAGCGACACACCTACTCATCTCGTCCTCTATCGCGCATTCCCCAACATCAAGGGCGTCGTACACACACACTCAACCTATGCCACCGCCTTTGCACAGGCTGGTTGCGACATTCCAAACATCGGCACTACTCACGCCGACTATTTCTACAAGGACATTCCTTGCACCGATGACATGACAGCCCGTCAGATGGCTGAATACGAGAAGGAGACTGGCGTAGTTATTGTCAACAAGTTCCAGCAGCTCGGCATCAATCCCGACCACACACCCGCTGTGCTTGTCAAGAACCATGGCCCATTCTCATGGGGCACATCACCTGCCAACGCAGTCTATAACGCCAAGGTTATGGAGCAGTGCGCCAAAATGGCTTTCGTCAGCTTCAGTGTCAATCCCAACACCACTATGAACCCACTTCTCGTCGAGAAGCACTATATGCGCAAGCATGGTCCCAATGCCTATTATGGCCAAAAGGGACAGAAGCATTAATCAATTAACAATTAATAATCTACAACTATCTTATGGCATTTGAAAATCTCGAACTCTGGTGGATTACCGGAGCACAATTACTATACGGCGGTGAAACCGTCAAGATCGTCGATGGACACTCAAAGGAAATGGTTGCCGGTCTCAACGAGTCTGGTATCATCCCTATCAAGGTTGTATATAAAGGCACTGCCAACTCCGACAAGGAGGTAGCAGCCATCATGAAGGCTGCCAACAACGATGAGAAGTGCGTAGGCCTCATCACCTGGATGCACACCTTCTCTCCTGCCAAGATGTGGATTCATGGCTTGCAGCAGCTCAACAAGCCTATGCTGCACTTCCACACCCAGTACAACCAGGAGATTCCTTGGGATACCATGGACATGGACTTCATGAACCTCAATCAGTCGGCACATGGTGACCGTGAGTTCGGCCACATCTGCGCCCGTCTCCGCAAGCCTCGCAAGGTCGTTGCCGGCTATTGGAAGGATCCGAAAGTACAGGAGCACATCGCCATTTGGGCACGCGTTGCCGCTGCTGTGGCTGATGCCAAGGATATGCTTATCGTCCGTTTCGGCGATCAGATGAACAACGTAGCCGTTACTGATGGCGACAAGGTAGCTGCTGAGCAGGTTCTCGGTTATCATGTTGACTATTGCACCGTCAGCGAACTCATGGGCTACTGGAAGAAGGTCAAGGACGCCGACGTCGATGCCCTCGTTGAGGAGTACAACAAGAAATATACCATCGTTCCCTGCGAGGCAGGCGAAGAGATTGGCAAGAAGAAGATCTGGAACGCAGCCAAGGCTGAGCTTGCCCTCCGTGCCATCCTCAAGGCCAAGGGCGCCAAGGGCTTCACCACCAACTTCGACGACCTCGGCAGCTGGGATGATCCCGACAGCGAAGGTTTCGTAGGCTTCGACCAGATTCCTGGCCTCGCTTCTCAGCGTCTGATGGAGGAAGGCTATGGCTTCGGCGCCGAAGGCGACTGGAAGTCTGCCGCCCTCTACCGCACCGTTTGGTATATGACCCAAGGTCTTCCCAAGGGATGCTCGTTCCTTGAGGACTACACCCTCCACTTCGACGGCGAGAAGAGCGCTATCCTCCAGAGCCATATGCTCGAGGTTTGTCCGAAGATTGCTGTTAAGGATGAGCCCATTCGTCTTGAGGTTCACTTCCTCGGCATCGGTGTTCGCAAACAGCAGACCGCCCGCCTCGTCTTCAACTCGCAGACAGGCTATGGCGTTACCGCTACCGTAGTCGATATGGGCAATCGCTTCCGTCTCATCGTCAATGACGTGGACTGCATCAAGCCCAAGCAGCTTCCCAAGCTTCCTGTGGCCAATGCACTTTGGATTCCACAACCTAACTTCGAAGTGGGCGCCGGTGGATGGATCCTCTGTGGTGGCACCCATCACTCCATCATGTCCTACGACATCACGCCTGAATATTGGGAGGATTATGCCGAAATGCTCGACATCGAGTATGTTCACATCGACAAGAACACTACCCTCGAGTCCCTTAAGAAGGATCTCCGTATGAACGAGGTATATTATCTGCTCAACAAGGCACTGAGATAAGAAATTAAATTGTTATTTGTTAATTATTTATTGTTAATTGAACAATGACAGCAAAACAAACCATCGAATCCGGCAAAGCCATCCTCGGCATCGAGTTCGGCTCAACCCGCATCAAGGCCGTCCTCATCGACCAGGAGAACAAGCCCATCGCACAGGGCAGTCACGAGTGGGAGAACCAGCTCGTCGATGGACTCTGGACCTATAGCACCGAAGCCATCTGGTACGGCGTCGAGGACTGCTATGCAGACCTTCGCCGCAACGTCAAGAGAGAATACGACTGCGAAATCGAGCAACTTGCCTCCATCGGCATCAGTGCCATGATGCACGGCTATATGGCCTTTGGTCCCAATGGCAAAGCCACCCGCTGGGCACCTGTTTCCGAGAGTGAGAAGATTCTCGCACCTTTCCGCACCTGGCGCAACACCAACACCGGCAAGGCTGCTGCCGAGCTCAGCAAGCTCTTCAACTACAACATCCCGCTCCGTTGGAGCATTTCTCACCTCTATCAGGCCATCCTGAACGGCGAAGAGCACGTTAAGGACATCACCTATCTCACCACCCTCGCCGGCTACATTCACTGGCGTCTCACCGACAAGAAGGTCCTCGGCATCGGCGATGCTTCGGGTATGATTCCCGTAGATCCCAACACCAAGACCTACAATGCCGAGATGGTACGCAAGTTCAACGAGCTCGTGGCTCCTTACGGCTTCCCCTGGAAGCTCGAGGATATTCTGCCAGAATGCCTCGTAGCAGGTCAGGATGCTGGCGTGCTCACCGAGCATGGCGCACAGCGCCTCGACGTGTCTGGTCACCTCAAGGGCGGCTGCCCACTCTGTCCTCCTGAAGGCGATGCCGGCACCGGTATGACCGCAACCAATAGCGTAAAGGTTCGCACAGGTAACGTTTCTGCAGGCACTTCTTCGTTCTCGATGATCGTGCTTGAGAAGGACGTGACGAAGCCCAACGAGATGATTGACATCGTCACCACTCCCGACGGCAATCTCGTCGCTATGGTACACTGCAACAACTGCACTTCTGACATCAACGCTTGGGTAAAGCTCTTCAAGGAGTATCAGGAACTGCTCGGCGTTAAGGTCGATATGAACGAAGTGTATGCCAAGCTCTACAACCACGCCCTCACCGGCGATGTTGACTGCGGTGGCGTTATTTCCTACAACTTCATCTCTGGCGAGCCTGTTGCCGGCCTCACCGATGGTGGCCGTCCGCTCGTAATGCGTTCGCCCAACGACCGCTTTAACCTTGCCAACTTCATGCGCGCCAACCTCTATGCCACCATCGCTGTGCTCAAGCTCGGCAACGACGTGCTCTTCAAGGAGGAGAATGTCAAGGTCGATCGCATCACCGGTCATGGTGGTCTCTTCAAGACTCCAGGCGTAGGCCAGAAGGTTCTCGCTGCTGCCCTCAACTCACCAATCTCTGTGATGGAGACAGCAGGCGAAGGTGGTGCATGGGGTATCGCCCTCCTTGCCGCTTACCTTGTCAACAATCCTGACAAGCTCAATCTTGCCGACTACCTCGAGAAGGTTGTCTTTGCAGGCAATACAGGCATCGAGATTGCACCCGAACCCGCCGACGTCGAAGGCTTCAACCGTTACATCGAGACCTATAAGGCCTGCATCCCCGTCGATCAGGCTGCCGTGGAGTACAAGAAGTAATAAAAGCTATCGTACACCTGTAAATAAAATCGGGACGCGTCGTTTGGCGCGTCCCGATTATTATATTATATAAATGTGTCTAATAAGCCTGTGTGATGCCCACAACCTTAACACCAAGCACCTCTTCTCCCACTTCGACATTCGCCTCACGTGGGAAATAGATGGGCATATCCTTTTGAATCGGGAGGATACGCAGTTCGAGCGAAGAGCAACCGGCAGGCAAGCGCCATAAACCATAGACAAACGGGCGACCATTATAGAAATTATCATCAATGAGCTTCCCGTCGGCATAAAGCCTTGCTACGTCACCACGATAATCAATGCGAAGCAGCTGCTGTCCCTGCTTGCCGAAATCACCAGTTATATCTATTCGATATACTGCGGCATTATCGAAGTCTTCATCCGATGGCTCTTCGGCTGCCTTGTTCACACCGATCGTGATGGTGCGCAAGGGGCCAGCATCCTTTATCTTCTTCACCGTGACAGCCAGCACATTGTTCACTTCGTTCGGTGACGAGGTCAGGAACAAATGTTCTGCCTCTTGACTGCTCAGCAGATAAATATTCCCATAGACGGGCGTTTCGGTTCCTTTGGCTTTCAATCCACGCAGCACCTTCCCATTCTGCAATGCTATCACCGTTGGGATTCCTGCAATTTGTTCCATATAGATTTTCCCATCACGCTTAGCAATGAGCTGGGCAGTAGCATAGCGTATGCCATCGACATTGACGGGGAGAATGCACATCGCACCTGCCGGGATGGTCAGTCGAGGAAATTTCACTCCACAGACCTCCAGCTGCACATTCTTCTTTGCCGACAAATGTTGCAGTCGCTCATAGTTGTTGATGAAAATGAATCCGCTGTCGCCCTGCGAGCGATATGACCAGCGAAGTTGTGAGTCATCTCCCTTGGAAATATCCTGAGGCGAGGGGAATGCTGCCTCCATTGGGGCCAATGCTTCTCCCCAATCCTGCATAAAGAGGTGGAGTTTACGGAGCATGAAGTAGTGAGGATAATATTGGCCGAATTCTCCGAGTGGCGCCTGGAAGTCGTAGGTCTTGACCGGCAGATCGTTGTAATTGGTAGCCACTGTGCGCTGCGTCTCATTCATCCAAGTCGAACCCTCGGGATTCGTTCCACCATGACACATATAGTAGCCCAACAGATTCGAGCCGCTGCCCAACTTCACCAAGGCCATTGAATAGGCATCCTCCGGATAGAGATAGGGACGGCGGTGATAAGCAGTCATCATGCCACCTCCCAATTCACAGGTAAAATAGGGATAAAGTTCATCACCCGCATTGAGTTTCTCGCTTTGTTCACCGAGTTGTTCGGTGGCTATGGCCGTCGACGACCGGAACGACTTGAAGTTGAAGGCCTTGTAGTAGTTGCCGGCAGTTTCTTCAATCGAACGTTCCCAGAAACCGTCAGCATAGTCGCCATAGAGCGGCAGCATCTCTCCATAAGGGATAGGTGAAGCCAGTTCCGGCCAGCCGGTACGAGTATAGAAAGGCAGATCGAAGCCAATCTTCTGGGCAATCCGTTTCAAGGCCATCAGATATGAACCGTGTCCACGATATTCGTTGTCGAACTGGCAAGCCATCAGCGGACCACCGTCCTTCCATTGCAAACCCTGCATCTGAGTGAATATCTGTCGATAGAGACGCTCGACAAGCGACAGGAAGACGGGATCTTCGGAGCGCGTTCTGCATCCTTTCTCAAACACCCAATCTGGAATGCCACCATTGCGTGCCTCTCCATGGCAGAATGGCCCTACGCGCAGCACTACTGGCATCCCCTCTTCCTTGCATACTTCGATGAAGCTTCGCAGGTTGCGCTGTCCACTCCAGTCAAACACGCCCTCATGTTCCTCGACATGATTCCAAAACACGTAGGTGGCAATGATGGTCACACCGCCCTGCTTCATCTTCCGCACTTCATTGGCCCACTCGTTGGAAGGGACACGCGAATAGTGAATCTCACCCATCACAGGGCACACTCTCTTGCCGTCAATCAGCAGACTCAGTTTGTCCCAGCGAACTTCGGGGACATCAGCCATCGCCGACGCATAGCAGCCCAGCAACAGCAGGATCATCAAAAAACACCTTTTCATAGTCGAAGTAAACTCTATTTTCCCACGTTATGCTGCGCCTCGTAAACCTTGCAAAGCGTGGTGAATTTGTAAATTGCCTGACGTGCAGCCTGCACGAAGCCTGCAACGCCATATCGGAAACCGCCCTTAAGGACAAAGAATTTAAAGAAGCGGAAGGTCGGAGCAAAAACGATGGATGCGTATGTCACTCGTTTTCCGAGTCGCCGAGCCATTTCATTGTCAGTGTATGTATCCAATCGGCGCAGTGTCGCTTTGGTACTATCGTCAAGATGAACCATTGCAAGTTCCTTATGCTTCTTGTCAATATACCCGACCTTGCCATTAATGATTGGTACACTATGGATCTTTTCAGGCCATTCCGTTCCTTCGCGTGCCAGGAAACGCAACTGATAGTCGGGATATGAAGATGGAAGGTTTTTTCCCATTGTAAAGTTCTTGCGTGGTACGAAAAGGCCCCTCACATCTCCCGGATCCTTGATGAAATCATAGAGATAGGTCCGCAATTCCGGAGTTATCAGTTCGTCGGCATCAACCACCAGTATCCAGTCGCTCGAAGCCGACTGAATGGCGAAATTCCTTGCTGGCTCGCAGATATTATAGTTTCTTTTGGGAAAGACCACAATCTTACATCCATACTGCTCTGCTATCTTGAGCGTCTTGTCGGTCGACTCCATATCGCAGACAACGATTTCGTCGAAGTCTTTCACTGTCTCGAGAACTCTCGCCAAATATTGCTCGGCATTGTATGTATTAATAACAATGGAAATATTCTGTTGCATATAAAAATCAAATAATAAGCAATTATTGCTTCTGTTTCTTCGGAAATAAAAGTATCAAATATCAGTGCAAAGATACAAACGATTTTCAAGTATCGTTCAAAAAATTAGAAATATTTGACTATCCAAACCTCTTTTTCTTGTTTTTTAAGGACAAATATAATTCGAATATTCTATTTTAAGTTCGTTTCTTTGGTTCATCTTTATTCTATTATCATATAATCTTCTCCCTCATCACAAGTGTAGCAAGACTGACAGCATTCTTAACTCCGAATTTTGCGAGGAGACGTTTCCGATACCAATTGATGGTTTCGGTACTGAGATTGAGGATTTCTGCAATCTGCGGATTGGTCATGCCATCGCAGATCATACGAAGTATATTTCGTTCCACTTCCGTGAGTGCAACGACATGTCCTTGAGCCTGTTCGATGATGGCTTTCACTTCGGGACTGAGATATTTTTCTCCCTGCCACACTTGACGGATGGCCTCAATCAGCTGTTCGATGGACGAAGACTTCAGCACATAACCATGCACGCCCACATCGAGCATTCGACGAATGACCGAATATTCATCGTGAATGGTGGCAGCAATGATCTTCAATTTGGGATAGCTGGCAATCACCTCCTGGCAGAAAGCGATGCCGTCACCATCCGGCAGAGAGATGTCGAGGAGCAGGACATCCGGGCGGCTACTGGCGAGTGCCTGACGGCAGGCTTCAAGCGTGTGAAAAAAGCGGCTGACGTGAATGTCTCCGGTGCGGTTGATGGCATTGGCCAAGCCCTCACAGACCATAACGTGGTCGTCAGCGATATTGACGTCAATGCGATATTGCTTCATATTGGCAGTATGATATTAGTTTCTGTTCCATATTCTTTACCACTGACGATGTGCATTGTGCCATGATAGTGGCTGATGCGTTCACGGATATTCTGGAGTCCGATGCCGCTTTGCTGGCTCTCTGAGTCCAACCCACGTCCATTGTCACTGACAGTGAGTGTTACCTGGCCCTCCTCCTGCATCAGCTGGATGTCGATGCGATTGGCATGAGCATGTTTGACGGCGTTGTTGACCAGTTCGTAGGCACATCGATAGAGCACCACTTCCACGTCCTGACTCAACCTTCTGTCATTGCCAAAATGACTGAAACGTGCACCGGGCACCGAGATGGCCAAGTCCTGGAGCGTCACCTTCAGGCCGTTCTTAAGCAGTTGTTCAGGCATCAGATGGTGGGCCACATGGCGCAATTCGGTGGCCGTGTCTCCCAGTTGTTTCAGCAATTCGGGCTTCGGGGCATCACCCTCAATCTTCAATCTGAGCATCGTGAGCATTCCGCCCAATCCATCATGCAGGTCACGGGCAATGCGACTTCGCTCAGCCACCTCGCCCTCGAAACGCGCCTTGAAGAGGGCCGTGCGGCGCTGAAGCCTGACACCACGCCACAACAGGAAGAAAGCTAGAGCCAGGATCATAAGCAGGGCTGAAAGCAAAACACCTGCCCACAGATGCCATTGTTTCTCGCGGTTCAATTCCTCGATAAGCTTTTGCTTCTTCTCCGTATTGTAAAGCACTTCCATCTGCGAAATGCTGCTCTGATAATTTTGCGTCGAAAAACGCTCCATCATGGTGCGCACCTTGCTGATATAGCGCGAAGCCTCCTCCTTGTTGCCCAATTGTATGTAGATGTTGGCCAGCATCTCGTAGCAGCCCACATCGCTGAAGGTGGCCTCATCTTCATTCTCATGGATTGACTGCAGCGCATACTGGAGTGCAGCCTTCCAGTTCTTCGCCTTCATTTCCACCATTGTAGCAGCGGCATACACCTCGCAGCGCGTTTCGGTCATCATCTCATCATTGACGACATCGAGCGCTTCACGGGCAAAAGTCTTGGCCTGCGTCAGATTCTCATGCCCGCTCATCAGGTTGATTTTTGCCAATGAGGCAAGCACTTCGGCATAGTCACTGGGTTCTTCGTCACGATGAGCGTGATAATAGGCATAGGCCGGATCTATTGTCTGCTTAGCCTGCTGATATTCATCCCGATCGATATATATCTTGGCAAGCCCCCTGCGCGACATAACCATCATCAACGAGTCTCCAGTCGTCTCCCCTTTTACAATGGCTTGCCGATAATGACGTTCGGCCTCTTTGTCATTGCCCATCGAAAGATAGAGTTCAGCAATGTTGTGGTGCAATATCGTCAAACTCTCTCGCCAGCCGTACTTCTCGAAGATAGGCATCGCCTTCTGGTAGTATTCGATGGCGAGCAGATTCTTGTCCTGGATATTGTATAGATTTCCGATCGCACCATAGATTGATGAAAGGTTGTCATCGATGTCCTTCTCACTGAATCTGGAGTCGGTTCGCATGGTATCAGTTACTGCCAAAGCCCAATTATAGTAACTCAAGGCCTCATCAAATCGATCTCCACCATAAGAAAGCATTCCCAGCATTCGCAAGGCATCTACTCGAAGGTTCAACCATTTGCGCTCATTCGACAAGGCAAGGACCTGCCGTGCATTAGCATTGGCACGTTTGCCATCGGTCTGCAGATAGCCCCACATCATGTCCCGATAGGCCAGGATCCGCTGTTCATCGTTCAGCGTTTGTCCGCTCTGCAGTACCTGCTCCAGCGAATCCACCTTGCGGTTCCTGTGGTCGGCATAGTCGGCACGTGCAGTAACGCACAACAGTATCAGTGGCAAAAGCAAAAACGGCCTCATTATGATCACTTTCCTCATAATTGTTCAAAAATGGTTTTCCTCCATGGCATCCTTGGAGCTATATGAGTGAACTAAACATATTGTTTCGTGCACAAAGATAAGCATTTTTTCTCATATAGCACCACCCAAATGGGTGATTTTTTGTTCTATTTATACTATTCCACCCGTTTGGGTGGATAAATAATCGAATTAAAATGCTTATCTTTGCCCAAATAATTGACATAAACACTAAAAAATGAATACGACTATGAAAGCAAGAAGACTATTGGCCATCCTTGTGATGGTATTCGTTGGTATTTCGACGTCCAATGCCCAGGGTTGGCTTGGCAAAGTGAAGGAAAAGGCTGTCGAAGCCAGCAAGCGCGCTGTCGAACAAACGGTAAAGGACAAGACCAGCAAGACTGACCAAGACGAGAACGAGGAGGCAGAAGAATCTGCCGGCCCCAAGAAAACTGCCAAAGGTGAAGCCGTGAAGAGCGACTTTGTGCAGGGCACGGTGGTCATCTTTGAGGATAATCTGAAAGGTGAGCAGATGGGTGAATTTCCCTCGAAATGGGATTTGATCGACAACAATGCCGAGGTGGCCAAGATGAACGGAATGATGGCCATCAGGTTCGAACATGGCGATGGCACACAAATCACCCCTTTGGTGAAAGGTGACAACAAGAAATACCTGCCCGAGGTGTATTCTCTGGAGTTCGACTACTTCGTGCCCGATGGCGACGAGCATCGCTGCGGCTACACGCTTCATCTGAAGACCGCCGATGACAACGACGAATACGAGACGACTATCGGATTCTGGGACAATGACATTCGCTGGTATATTGCCAAACCTTCAGGAGGAGACAAGGTCGAAGGCGATAAATCGTTGGTAGGCAACCACGAACGAAACGATTGGAATCATTTCGCGTTGTCGTTCAATAAGCGGGCGCTGAAAGTCTATATCAATGGTCAACGTGTCATCAATGCACCCAATGCAAAGGCTGCCGATTGGTTCTCCATCGAAACAGAGTTCTGGGAGGACCACATTGACTACATCACGAATATCCGTCTGGCTAAAGGCGGTGGTGACCTCTATGCACGCAATGCTTCCGACATGACTGCTGTCGAAAAGGCCATTGCCGAAACGGGCAAGTTCGTGACCAACAACATCCTCTTCGAAACCGGCAAGGCAACACTGAAGCCCGAGTCGATGGCAGAGATTCAGAAGGTTGCCGACTATATGCTAAAGAACCCAAGCGTACGCTTCGAAGTGCAAGGCCACACCGACAACCAAGGCACCGATAAGGTGAACGACCCGCTTTCACAACAGCGTGCCGAAGCTGTCGTGAAGGCGCTCGAAGGACTGGGTGTCGATGGTTTCAACCTCCGTGCTGTCGGCAAGGGCTCGCACGAACCTGTGGCCGACAACAAGACCGAGGAAGGCCGCGCCAAGAATCGTCGTGTGGAGTTCATCAAGAAATGACCTTCTTCAATTAACAATCCGATCTACATCGAATAGTGCCAACGTTTATCGTTCGTCCGACAATAAGCGTTGGCACTTGTTTTTTCATTCTTCCAGCCTATTGCAGAATATAGGTAAAAAGACCAGCATCACAGCTTGAACTTATAGCCCAGGGTGATGGAGAGGCAGCGGTTGCGTGCTGCTGGATCTTCTTCGGCATCATCCATGCGAGTGAGGCCGAAATAGTAGCGGGCATCGAGGGTGATGTTCTTGTATTCATAGGAAAGGCCGATGGGGATGCCGAAGACTACACTCTTGCAGATATCCGACTCCTCGACACTAAATGAGGAAAAGAAGTTGCCGGTTGTTAAAGGGATTGACAAATCCTCTTGAATTATCTGATCGACAGGCAATTCTGTCAGTCTAGCCAATGTGCCATTTCCGCTCATCTTGTCGTTCACCAGGAAGCCGACTTGAAGACCTGTCTTCACTGATAGCCCTTTCCAAACATAAAAATTCGCCAGCAATGGCATGTTGATATAGTCGGCCTTCAGCTTACCTTTCAATCCGATAATGACAGCCACCTTTCGGCCTTCTTCATTGACTCCGAGTTGTCCCAAGGAAGCTTCATATTTAGCGCCCTGCTGCGAATACATTGCGCCCAACGAGACACCGAGCCATGGCGTTACGCCATACTCTGCTTCCAAACCTTCCGTGAAGCCGACTTTAGTCTTGTAGTTAACTTCTTCGTCAGAAGAGAGGTCCGACACATTGATGCCAATCATCGGCTTCAAAGAGAATTCGCCCACCTTGTTCTGGGCAGCTGCTGTCATCGTGCTGAGAGAAATGGCAGCGAAAAGAATTGCAATTGTTTTCATTGTTAGACTTTTTTGTTAGAAAAACTAAAATAAGATTAATAGGAAAAGCTCCATAAAAGAAAAACGTGGGCAACATCTCTGCTTACCACGTTCGCCAGGCCTTTCCACGTGCCTTAACCACCTTGATAAGCAACGATGATAGCCCACGTGGATGTGTATTTGTAAAACCTCAATTCTATTCAGGCATAGTAATGCCAAAAAGAATCGAGTTGTGAATATCACATCACGCAGACGTTTCGTTGCAGTCATCTTCGATGGTTTATAGTTCTCGTGGTGGAAAGTTCGGCGAACTATTGTGAAGATAAACGTCGAATACGTCTTTCTTGACATACGTGTCACTCACACTTTGCCGAAAGACATACAACTGTCTAAGCGGTGTCCACAAATGGACTTCAAGTGTCAGATGACGGTGCAAATATACGAAATATTTTCAAATCTCAAATAAAAAATAAGAAAAAATTGCCCTAAAAAGCATTATTTCCTATTATCGAGGTCGTTTTTGAGCAAATTTCTCGCCAATAATGTTTTTGACAATTTGCTTATTCATACAATATTTTAAAGTATACTTTGTGAAAATGCGAAATTATTTTAAAGTATACTTTAACAAAAATCGCGAATTTGATAAAGTATACTTTACGAGCGAAGTATTATAAAGACGCGGAATGCTCCGCACATAACCCGATAGTTGCTACATTGATCATATCGCTCAAACTGTACCACTTGTATCACTTGAATCCGTACCGCTTTTGAGCCGCGCTGAGCACCAAAAAAACACTAATTAGCGAGTGCAGATGGCAAAAATAATCTCTTTTGCCTGGGTTTTTCTACTTTTCGAAAAAAAAAGCACACGATTTTCATGGAAAATGACTATTTTTGCAGCAAAAGAAAATGAAACTCCCGATAGATATGTGCACAATAACATTAGAGTATGACCAAAACAGTGCCCTTGCACGGCATAAACTTGCCCAATTGCTGGCTACAGGACTATTTCAAAAGAGAGAAGAGGAATCAGCAAAGCCGACAGTTGAAGAAGTTGAGGAACATCGCAAACTCAGAGAGGCTATGCTTGAACATTCACGCAAGAGTATGGCATCTATCATTGCTCGCTACCTATGAAATACCATCAGAGAGATATTGTCGAGGTTAACTTCCTATTTCCCGATGGAACGTTCAAACCACATCCTGCCATCATTGTTTCAAACGACCAGTTGCAGGTAGATGAGGATGGCATGTTCTACCTTGTACTTATCACGTCAAACGACTGGCTTAATCCTCAGTATTCTTATCCACTATCCGACGAGATGGTTGTAGGCTTTTCATTCTCGAAACCAAGTCTCGTTAAGTGCCAAATTATCACGGGGAATATAGAGCGAGATGTTGTACGTCGCCTTGGAACTATCAAGGCACCTTACTTCAACGAAATTGTAGATAAGATTGTCGAATCTATATTCTAAATTATACTCCAAATCTTCTTCACAAAATACTTTTGTCCCATAGTTGTTGAGTCATCGGCAACTATGGGACAAAGTCATTTATCTTCAAATTGCAACGCACATAACCCGATAAGAATGTCATCGCCAGCGAAGGAGATATCGGAAGCGATGTTGATGCTGCGTCCCGGGTCTATTCGTCGTGTCATTTGGTTATCTTCAACCCAAATCGCCTGTTGTCCATTGCAATTAAACACTTCTTTATCTTCGTCAAGACTAAAAATCGCTTGACGCATATTATGTTTTTTGAATTTATGGAGAGTGGGTGAATAAAGGACATATTTTGCATCTTCGGAATAAGATGGGAACGATCCTTCCAGTTGCAAATTTGTGAATTCTTTTTTCTTCAGATCATATTCAACTATTGTACGCCTAACGATATTTTTATCACTATATTTCGTTATTGCTTTTTGGCACAGTATTTTATTTCCATTATTAGTTGTCCGGACTAACATATAATATGATCTGTACTCTCGTTTAAGTATAGTATTATTATTGCCCAAAGCATCTATGTATTCAACATCTCCATGGTTTATTATCGATATAGACTTGTTAGCATCATATAGTTTCCTAATATAATCATATGACAATTCCTCTCTTTCTTGGTCATTTTTGTATCTAAAATACGAGCCATTTTCATATTTTATTGAATCCGTTTCTATCTTAGTCGGGCTCTCATTATCAAAAGTTATTATCATCTCCTTAATGATCTGATTAGCTGTCGAATGTCTATTATACTCTGGCGATCCAACGAAAGACCAATATCCATACCTACGTATGAGGATCAGAACGAACCTGCTATCCTCATAAGTGCAGTTGGCAAGGTGCCATAAATAAAGATTGTCAATGGTGGCAATTTTTTTTTCCGTGTTACTATCAACATCACATAGGAAGATGTCGTTGTCTCGTGCAACAATGATATTTTGCATAGCATAGCACTTTGCAAAAGAGAGCATTACGGCCATAAAGAGAATGACTAATAGCT
>Ga0310691_10003922_pt1 | contig 17208 bp, 10 predicted proteins | sample 176DNAGHGlowgp2_FD_203887 | JGI IMG/M metagenome (GOLD analysis project Ga0310691, IMG submission 203887) | Sheep rumen microbial communities from Palmerston North, Manawatu-Wanganui, New Zealand - 1766 DNA GHGlow gp2 (v2) (version 2) | ecosystem: Host-associated > Mammals > Digestive system >...
CCACCACGTACGATATCACCACCAGCGAAAATCTCGCTGCGCGAAGACTGCATCTCATCACTTACTGCAATAGTGTTTTTGCGACCAAGCTCCAGTCCCTCAATAGATTTCGGAACGAGCGGATTGGGTGATACACCTACGGCCACAATCACCTGATCTACATCGAGTGTAACCGTCTTTCCCTCAACGGGAACAGGTGAGCGGCGGCCAGATGCATCTGGCTCACCCAGTTCCATCACTTGAAGAACTGCCTGCTTTACGGCACCTGTCTCATCGGCAATATACTCGATAGGATTGTGAAGAGTAAGGAATCTGATACCCTCTTCCTTTGCATGTTTCACCTCTTCGAGACGGGCTGGCATCTCTACTTCTGAGCGGCGATATACAAGTGTTACGTCAGCTCCTAGGCGCTTGGCTGTGCGACAAGAGTCCATGGCTGTGTTTCCACCACCCACTACCAGCACACTTTTTGCCGGATTAAGCGGAGTGTCGGTCTTTGGATTGGCAGCATCCATCAGGTTTACACGAGTGAGATACTCATTGGACGACATGATGTTTATACTGTTCTCGCCAGGTATGTTCATGAAGTTGGGCAGACCTGCACCAGAACCTACGAAGATGCCCTTAAAGCCCTGAGACTCAAGCTGCTCTACGCTAACGGTCTTGCCTACGATAACGTCTGTCTGGAAGTGAACACCCATCTTGGCGAGGTTCTCGATTTCTACATCAACAATCTTATTTGGCAGACGGAACTCTGGAATACCATATTTCAACACACCGCCAATCTCGTGCAAAGCCTCAAACACAAAGACGTCATAGCCTTTCTTTACCATATCACCAGCAAAGCTCAGACCCGCAGGTCCTGAGCCAACAACAGCAATCTTTATTCCGTTGGCTGGCGCAATCTCAGGCAACGAGATGTTACCGCTTTCACGCTCGAAATCTGCAGCAAAGCGCTCCAGATAACCTATGGCAACAGCAGGCTCGTTCATCTTCAGATGGATGCACTTGCTCTCGCACTGTTTCTCCTGTGGGCAGACACGCCCGCAGACAGCGGGTAGGGCAGAGGTGTTCTTTAGCACCTTGGCAGCAGCCAGGAACTGCCCGCGCTCTATATTCTTGATGAACGACGGGATATTGATGTTTACAGGGCAACCTTCTACGCATGTAGGCTTTGCGCAATCAAGACAGCGCTTGGCCTCTGTCATTGCCATTTCCTTAGTAAGGCCGATGTTGACCTCTTCAGTACGGGTAGTAGCACGATATACAGGATCGAGCTCTGGCATGACTACGCGCTCAATCTGAGTTCGCTCTTTGGGCTTCATGCTCTTGCGGAGGTCATCGCGCCAAGCAGCATTGCGGTCTGTGAGGATGTCAATGGTGTCGTTGGTAGGATCGTCGTCCATGACAATATCTGTGGTCTTGGATACCTTGGATTTTTCATCTGTATTGATGCTGTCAAGATGCTCCTCAAAGTGAGCCAGCTCCTCTTGCTCCTCGCGCTTGAATGTACCCATACGCTTGAACATCTCGTCCCAGTCGACAAGAGCTCCGTCAAACTCAGGACCATCGATGCAAACAAACTTTGTCTTTCCTCCGATAGTGAGTCGGCAGGCACCGCACATACCTGTTCCGTCCACCATGATTGTATTCAAGGACACTTCGCAAGGGATGTTATGCTTCTGGGCTGTCAGATTAGAGAACTTCATCATGATAGGAGGACCGATGGCAAATACCTTATCGACATGCTCCTGTTCAAAGAACTTCTCCATACCAACGGTTACAACACCCTTCTCGCCGTAACTTCCATCGTCAGTCATGATGATTACCTCGTCAGAACTTTCGCGCACCTTATCTTCAAGAATGATAAGATCCTTAGACCTGCCTGCCATAACAGAGAGAACCCTGTTGCCTGCAGCCTTCAAAGCCTGAATAATTGGCAGCATTGGAGCTACGCCAAGACCACCGCCTGCACATACCACAGTGCCGTATTTCTCGATTTTTGTAGGATTGCCCAGAGGTCCAACTACGTCTGTCACGTAGTCTCCCTCATTGAGAGCACAGAGCTTCTTTGATGAGAGACCTACCATCTGGACCACCAAAGTGATGGTACCTTTATCAATGTCTGCTGCAGCAATCGTCAGTGGCATGCGCTCACCTTTTTTGCCTACGCGGACAATCACGAAGTTACCAGCCTTGCGGCTTTTAGCAATCAGCGGAGCTTCAATCTCAAAAAGGAAAACCTTTTCAGAGAACTGCTCTTTTCTTACAATCTTATTCATATCTGTTTAGTTTATATCTCACGGAGCTTTTGCACTTCGTGAGGGTGTTGATGATTAGTCTATTATGTCACACCCCATGTAAGGAACGAGAGCTGCAGGAATCTTGATGCCGTTTTCTGTCTGGTTATTCTCAAGTAGAGCGGCTACAATGCGAGGCAGAGCTAGAGCAGAGCCATTGAGAGTGTGACAGAGTTCTGGCTTCTTGCTTCCCTCTGGGCGATAGCGGCACTTAAGACGGTTGGCCTGATAAGTGTCAAAATTAGAAACTGACGATACCTCCAGCCAGCGTCCCTGAGCCTCAGAATAAACTTCGAAGTCGTAGCATATGGCACTTGTAAAGCTCTGGTCACCACCGCAAAGCAGCAGGATGCGATATGGGAGCTCAAGCTTTTTCAATAATCCCTCTACGTGATCCAGCATCTCCTTATGGCTTTCCTTAGAGTGCTCAGGCTTGTCAATGCGAACTATCTCAATCTTGGAGAATTCATGTAAGCGGTTTAGACCACGAACGTCTTTGCCATATGAACCTGCTTCCCGGCGGAAACACTGAGTATAGGCGCAATTCTTGACAGGAAGATCCTTCTCGTCGAGAATTACATCGCGGTAGATATTAGTCACTGGTACTTCTGCTGTAGGGATGAGATAGAAATCGTCAACCTCGCAGTGATACATCTGTCCCTCCTTATCAGGCAACTGACCTGTACCATAGCCAGAAGCTTGATTTACAACTGTTGGAGGCATAATCTCGGTATATCCGGCTTTGCGAGCCTCATCGAGGAAGAAATTTATCAAGGCTCTCTGCAGACGAGCTCCTTTGCCGATGTATACAGGAAAACCGGCACCTGTGATCTTAACACCAAGATCAAAGTCTATAAGGTTGTATTTCTTTGCAAGTTCCCAGTGTGGCAGTGGATTAGCAATGCCCAGTGATGGGTTTACATCCCAATTGCCAACGGTGTCGTTTCCTGAGCATTCCTTCAGGTTTGATTTCACCACGTGGTTGTCTTCTGCTACCTTGCCTTCAGGCACTTCATCGTATGGGATATTTGGAATTTGGCAGAGCAGAGTGGTCATGTCCTCCTGTGCCTTGGCCATCGTTTCATCTAGTTGCTTTGATTTCTCCTTCAATTCTGCAACTCGGGCCTTTACTTGCTCGGATTCTTCTTTCTTTCCTTCTTTCATCAAACGGCCTATCTGGCTAGAAAGCTGTTTCTGCTCGTTAAGGCTCTTATCGAGCTCCTGCTGAGCCTCACGGCGCTTCTTGTCTATGGCCAATACTTCGTCAATAGCTTGTTGTGCATTTGCAAAATGCTTTTTCTCCAAGCCACGTACTACACGTTCAGTTTGTTCACTGATAAGTTTGAGTGTTAACATATTAAATACGTATTTATTTGTTTTATATCAATTCTAAGGTGCAAAATTACAAATTTCTGACGACATACCAAAGTATTCTTTAAAAAAACTGTGAATTCAAGGTATATAAAAGCAGAAATCCCTCTCTCCATAGGAGAGAAGGACTCTGTTGTTTGTTTGGAATAAGTTTTTCTTTAATGTTATGCCTCAGCGTTTGGAATTACTGAAACAACGCTCTTGTTAAACTTGCCTTTGTGGAATTGAACGGTACCATCTACGAGAGCATAGAGAGTATCATCCTTACCCATAGCAACATTGTTACCTGCGTTGTGCTTTGTACCGCGCTGACGAACGATGATGTTACCAGCTACACACTGCTGACCACCGAAAATCTTAATGCCCAGTCGCTGAGCAGCGCTCTCACGACCGTTCTTAGAACTACCTACACCTTTTTTATGAGCCATTTCTAAGTCCTCCTTGATTTAAGCGATTACTGATTTTACCTCAACCTGTGTGAACTGCTCACGATGACCGTTGCGCTTACGAGAGTCCTTGCGGCGCTTCATCTTGAATACAATCACCTTGTCACCCTTAACGAGTGGGTTGATTACTTCACATACTACCTTTGCTCCCTCTACGGTCGGAGCACCTACCTTTACTGCGCCGTTAGCATCTACGAGCAGCACCTTGTCAAATTCAACAGTTTTGCCTGCCTCAACATCCTTGATGTGATGCACGAAGAGCTTCTTGCCTTCCTCTGCCTTAAACTGCTGACCCTGAATGTCTACAATTGCGTACATTATTTATATTGTAATTAAGGGTTTCTGCGAGGCGGTGCACGTCCGTACACGCTTCTTTCTGCCCCAACAGACTCAAATCGGGGTGCAAAGGTACAAAATAAATGGGAATTTAAAATTTAGAATTGTGATTTGTATCTCGTTTTTATGAAAGTTTAACATTGTAGTGTGGTATAATAAAAAAAGCGATGACTTTCTCAAGTGATCGCTCCAAACCTTCAATAGGTATTAGTTTTCTAAGGTAAAAAGATTGTTTTCAGGATAACGATTGCAAAGGTAGGCCTTTTTTCTGAATCTAACAAATTATTTCTCAATTTTTTTTCAGATAATATTTGTGTGCTCCCACACAACTGCAAAATTTATCAAACATTAACATTTCGGTGTGCGTAATTGATAGATTGATTGGTTAAAAATATGCACAGATATTATAATTTATGAGGTGAATGTTTGGCACTTTCATTATTTAGTGCTACCTTTGCACTCGCTTAGAATATGAAGAAATTAGTATTTACGATATTGGGCTGCATGTTGGCAGCTGTTAGTTCTACTGCACAGATGCAGTGGAATCAGAAATACCAGCAGTATATTAATCAGTATAAGGATATAGCTATTGAACAGATGCAGCGATGGGGGATTCCTGCGTCCATAACCCTTGCTCAGGGACTTTTTGAGAGTGGGGCAGGTCAGAGTCGTCTTGCAGTAAAGGGCAATAATCACTTTGGCATAAAGTGTAACGGTTGGGATGGCAGGAAGATTTATCAGGATGACGATACTGATGGTGAATGCTTTAGAGCGTATGAATCAGTATATCAGTCATACGAGGATCATTCTCGATTCCTGGCCAATGGAAAGAGATACGCATCTCTGTTTAATTATGAGACAACTGACTATAGAGCATGGGCAAAGGGATTGAAGGCTGCAGGATATGCAACAAACCCTCAGTATGCCAATAAACTTATAGAACTGATACAGCTCTATAAGCTTTATCAGTATGATAATGCAAAAGGGTATGACAAATTTATGATTGATCATACCAAAAGTAATCAATTGAATAGTGTTTCGCTGCATCCAATAAAGATTTTCAATAAAAACTATTATCTGATTGCCCGAAAAGGGGATACGTTTGAATCTATAGGAAAGGAGATTGGGGTAAGTTATAAGAAGATAGCTAAATATAATGAGCGCGACAAGCGTGACCAAATTGAAGCTGGTGAGGTGATTTGGCTGAAAAAGAAGCAGAAGAAGGCTCCAAAGGATTATAAGGACAGGCTGCACTATGTGCGCAATGGCGAATCGATGTATTCGATAGCACAGAAGTATGGCATAAGAGTGAAGAGCCTGTATAAATTGAATGGGCTGAATCCTGAACACGAGATTCGTGTGGGTGAGGGCTTAAAACTAAGATAAATATCTTGGTTATACTATCTGGAATTCTTTTTATTCTTTTCTCTATTCTTTTTCTTTTTCTTTGTGAAGAAAAGGTCTCGTATTCCGTTAAAGTCCTTCTTCATAATAACACCAATACCTTGCGTGTTAAGAGAAGATTTTGTAAAATAACGGTCGTTTGTTTGGTTATATACCTTTAGTGCTAGGTTCCCGTTAGGGAAGAGTAGATACTGAAGATCAAAGTCTCCAATGAATGATGGCGTAGCTTGGCGGGCATTGTCTCGGTAGCCAAATTGTCCGTTGAGCAATAATCTGTTGTTCAGCATCCTTCCGCTGATAAGTCCTTCGTATTCAGCGTTATGCCAGCCCTCATTGCCTGTAGAGATGTTTGCTCCGAAATTCCAGTTGTCGTTCTTTATGACGGTATTAAGAAGACTATTGATCTGGGTTGAGAGTGTTCCTGAAAGGAAACTCTGCATGGCAAGCGTTGTACGGTCAGCCTGGTCAGTGCCGGAGTTGTTCTGCCCCTGGTTATAGAATCTACCGATACCTAGAAGGTAGAGAACTTGCTGGTTCATCTCCTGCTGGCCATTTATTATAGATCGCACCATTTGTTGTTCGTCTGCATTTACGGTAGGCATCTCAAGGTCAAAGTCAACCTGTGGGGAATTGGGCATACCACCAATGTTCATCAGACAGTTAACTCGGATAGTGTTCGAGGCGAAACTGTTGCCTATATTGAGGTCTGAAAGTGAAACTCCGTTTACGGTGTATACAGCCTGTAGATTGAGAGCAGCATTGTAAGGATCACCACCAAACACAATAGTTCCACCACGATTGAAGGTGAAGTTTTTCTTTATAATATTTTGTATAGTGATGCCGTAGGTACCATGATCGACAGTATATGTGCCAAACATATTGAATGCTCCTTTATTGTAGAATGTAGCCCGGATAGTACCATTTCCATAGAGATTTATGTAGTCATTGGTGTTTGAATCCATAAGAATCCTCATGGTTGCATCAGGGGTACAGTTTACAAGGAAGTTGATGTATATATCGGTAGGGATGTCTATTTCTTCGGTTCCTGGATTATTCTTGATCGTCGGTTTAAAGTTGTTAGTGCTATTTGCTGATCCTGACCCCCACTCAATAAATTCCTGATTGCTGATCGCGTCAGGTGATGATGCATTGTAGACAAATACTGTATTCTTCTGGGGAGTTACATTGCAGTCGATTACTATTTCGTCAGTACGTCCGTGGATGGCTACGTCACCAGATGCATATACAGTGCCATAGAATACAGACTCCCCAAAGTCTTTGAAATCGTAAGCCAAAAGATTATCTGCCTCAACAAAGAGATCGAAAGTCATGCTGGTCAGGTGTTTGTGGTGAATACCTCCACTGAGAATGCCGCTATTACCGTCAACATCGTAAACTTTCATATTATGAAGTTCTATTTCGTCAGGTATGAAGTTCACTGTGTCATTAGTGAGAGTATATGTCGTGTTGAGGGCTGTTACAGTCGCTTTGGCATCATCAATTATCAATTGACCTGTAAGGTTGATGTTGTCAAGTGTCCCTGCAAGTCGTACGTTTCCATGACCGTTACCAGTTATTGACGAGAGGAAGGTACTTGTGAAATTATGCATGAAATCTATGTAAGTTCCATCGGCATTGATTTTAAGGTCGATGGTATTGTATGTAGGAGAGATATATCCATTTACAAAGGTCTTGGCATTGAGACCGTCGTCGGCAATGGCATCGATGTCTATCTGTCCGAGCTCTTTTATCCAAGATGCTTCAGCATAGAGTGTTCCCATTCGCCCGCGTTCAAATTTGAAGTCATCTACTACAATTCCAGCTTTTATGGCAAAGTCCCCGAATGGAGCAGTCACTGTGGCATTGCCTGAAGCTTTTCCTGTGAACTCCACACTATGGAAATCTACAAGATCAAGGATGTATGCCACTTCCACGTCATTAAGGTCGATAGTTATGGAGTCCTGTGGCGAAGAGGTCGCCTTGCCATTGATAATGATATGCTGCTGACCATTGTGGATATTAAATTGGTTAACATGGAGTTTGTCGGAATTATAGATGATATCCGACGATTCTACGTTCCATGTTGCGCCATTGAGAATGAGATGGGAGGGTTGGACTCTAATATGAGCCTCTGGCTGATTGGTATTGTTCCTGTATAGTTTTGTAATTAGGTTGAGATTTCCACTAAAGTTTTCTTGGCTGGTATTGTTTCTGAAAGATAGTGAGGTCGTGAGATTGTTGTCTGAGGCAACAGCGTTCAAGGCAATATCTGTCGAATTGCCGCTCTCCTCAACTTTGCTTAAGTTGATGTTGCCTTTTATACTGTCCGATGGGGTTGTGATGAGGATGAATCCATTGGTATAACGGCTGCCGTTGTATGTGATGTCAGGAACATTGGCTTCGAGGTTGATGGACTTTGTGTTGTCGTTCAAACGGGCATCTAAGATTACTGGGTGTACAATGTTTACATTTATCCCCATAAGTTTTTGAATCCAGTCTGTCTTGAAAACTTGAAGGCGAAGAGAGAAATTATTATCTGATTTCCTTGAAGTAGGAGGTAGTCCTGGAAGAGTAGGAAGAGCTGATGCTACGAAATTAATAAAACTTTGTGGTAGGGTAGTATATTCAAATACCCCTTTTAAATCAGCTTTTGCGAAGTCACTTACTAATGTCATGAAATGCAAATCGTCTTCAAAGCCAGAGGTGAGATAAAGGTTGTCTAGGTTATACTGGCTACCGTCTTCCTCTATCATTGAAAATTTGCTTATGCGTAGGGTTCCATGGGCATCGTTGATGGTCTTTGCTGTTAGGTCTGCCTCTATGTTGGAAGAGAATGAGGCATTACCCCATTTGTCTGATATCTTTAATGCCTTAGGCGCTATATGGCCTAATTCTCCTTTTATATTAATACGATTTTTGCCATCAGCTATCTTTGCAAGATTCCCTTCTATCTCTGCTGAGAGGTTTGGGTCTTCGATTTTTAGGAAACCAGCTATGCCTTCGTTGGAATATGTGCCGTTGATGCCTATATTTGTAAACGGGTAATCTTTATAATCGAGACGTGAAACAACTCCATGAGCATTAATGGTTGGAATCTTTATGCCTATCTGACCGTCAATGTTAAGAGTCGTTGCAAGCATACCGAACTGTTCATCACCCAATAACGGCCTTAGATTAATCCCTTCTGTACCAATTCTGCCAGTGAACTGCTTTGTACCTGACATCTCAAAATTTATGTCAAGGTTTCCAATACCTGTCTGCAATATGGCGTTAGAATAGAAACCTCCGTCAGAATGGCCGCTAAGATCTCCTTTTAGTTGGAGGTATCCGATGCTCGATATCTGTTTAGGAGCATCCGGTATAGTCTTTTGAAGGAAATCAAGTGTGTTCTCTGACAATGTCAAGTCATGGATTTTTGCATTCCATAATGGCGTGCTTTTAGAAAAATCAACTTGTCCATTTGCGAGGAGGTTTATATCGCCGGTATCCGACCAAATATGGAGTCCTGTTAGTGTGGTGAGCAGTCCTTTACCATTGATAAGTGTCTTTAAATGAATTGCTTTTTGAAAGTTTTTCAAGTGGCTATAGAAGCATCTGAGGTCAGAGGGGGTAATATATGTATCTTCAATTTCTCCTTTATAATTAATAGAATTTGTAATAAGTTTGCTGCCATCCATTACATATGACGTCATAATGGTGTCAATGGCAATCTTTGTACTTGGCATTTCAAGACGGAAATTCTTCAATTCGGCATTTTTCCTTCCTGCTTGCAGACGGAATGTCAGATTGTTGAGTTCCAAGCCTGACTGTTCCTTAAGGCTAAGACGCTTTATGTTTACGTCGATGGAATCTTCTGTAAGTCTTTTTAGGATAACGTGAGCACTGATATCATGTATTCTAAGATGGTGGACGTTAAAAAGCCCTTCTGATTTAGCGATGTCACCCTGATTATATATTATTCCAGAGCGTCTTATTATGAGGGAATTAATCCTAAGGTCGAGTGGTGAGTTACTGGCGGTATCTTTCGATGCTAGTGAGTCGAGCAGAAACTGATAGTTTGGCTTAGAATTGGCATCACGCTTGTAGAATCGTCCATTGGTGCTGAATAGCTGGGCTGATGAGATGCTTATCTTTCCTTCTGCCAAAGCTATAGGGTCAATCTTGACGGATATGCGTGAAGCTAATAACATAATGCGATTTTGTTGATCATAAAGAGTTACGTCGTTGATAATCACACGATTAAGGAATCCGAGGTCGATGCTTCCAACTTTAACTTTGGTGGCAAGTATTTCAGAAAGCTCGCTAGATACTTTTCCTCCCAAAAATCTTTGGCATGCAGGTATATGGGTCATTATAAGTAATAGGATGTACAAAGCCATCAGGCTCCATACAATCCAGTTTATAGTATGTTTGACTAGTCTCACCTTTTTGCCTCTTTCTGCAAGTTATGGATAGCAATATTTTTGCCTACCACTGAAATTTTTCCGCAAATTTACAACAAAAAGTTGTTATTCCCGCATTTTTTATTCTAAAATAAACAGAATATGCGTAAAAATTATTAATTTTGCCTCGCTATAATGCAACTATTCTATCAAACATTTATATAAATGGCAAATGTGATTAAGTTACGCAAAGGCTTAGACATTACCCTTCAGGGCAAGGCCGAGGAGAAGAAAATCCAATTAAAGTCAAAAGGCAAGTATGCGCTTGTCCCAGATGATTTTGAGGGAGTGACTCCTAAGGTCGTAGTCAAGGAGGGTGATATCATCAAGGCCGGGGATGCTCTGTTTGTCAACAAGCAGTATCCTGAAGTGAAGTTTGCTTCGCCAGTGAGCGGAACTGTCCGTGAGGTGGTACGTGGTGAACGAAGAAAAGTTCTCTGCGTGAGAGTTGATGCTGATCAAAAGCAGGAGTTTGTAGACTTTGGCAAGAAGGATGTCAGCTGTCTTACAGGAGAGCAAGTGATTAACGCGTTGTTGGAAGCAGGTATTTTTGGTTACATCAACCAGTTGCCTTATGCTGTGTCTACTAATCCAACAGTGGTGCCTAAGGCGATATTTGTATCTGCCTTGCGCGACAAACCTTTGGCTTGCAGTTTCGAGTATGAGGTAAAAGGCCAGGAAAAAGATTTCCAGACAGGGCTTACAGCTCTCTCCAAGATTGCGAAGACTTATCTTGGCTTAGGTGTCGGATCTTCTCTTGAGAACATGAAGGATGTTGAGGTGACGGTGTTCGATGGCAAATGCCCGGCAGGTAATGTAGGTGTACAGGTGAACAATATTGATCCTGTCAATAAGGGAGAAGTCGTATGGACAATTGGCGATCCTACCGTTGTGCTGTTCATAGGGCGACTGTTTAATACTGGTACAGTTGACTTGCACCGTACAGTAGCATTGTGTGGCAGCGAAGTTACGAACCCTGCTCATGTTGACATGCTCGTTGGTGAGGAACTTTCCACTCTTCTTAGTAACAGCTATGACACATCGAAGAGTGTTCGTGTCATCAATGGTAATGTACTGACAGGCAAACCAACTACAAAAGACGGTTACCTCGGTGCTCATACCAGTGAGATTACTGTGATTCCTGAGGGTAATGATGCTGACGAGATGCTAGGATGGATACTTCCTCGTTTCAAGCAGTTCTCTGTTAACCGCAGTTATTTCACATGGCTTTGTGGCAAGAAATCGTATGCACTCGATGCCCGCATCAAAGGTGGTGAGCGCCACATGATAATGAGTGGAGAGTACGATAAAGTGCTTCCTATGGACATCTATGGCGAGTACCTTGTTAAGGCGATTATTTCTGGAGATATTGATCGTCAGGAAGCATTAGGCATATATGAGGTTGCTCCCGAAGATTTTGCTTTGGCAGAGTTTGTTGATTCTTCTAAACTAGAATTGCAGCGTATAGTCAGAGAAGGATTAAACATATTGCGAAAAGAAAACTGTTAACTTTCCATTCAAAGTTTTTGGATGAAAAAAGATAGGTTATATATGAGTTTTTTAAGGAATTATTTGAATAAGATCAAGCCGAATTTTGAAGAGGGTGGCAAGTTGCATGCCTTCCGCTCAATTTTCGACGGCTTTGAGACCTTCCTCTACGTGCCAAATGACACGGCGAAGGCTGGTGGCGTGAATATTCACGATGCCATTGACTCAAAGCGCATTATGAGTATGGTGGTTATCGCCCTGATGCCTGCCATGCTGTTCGGTATGTATAATGTGGGATATCAGAACTATCTGGCTGCTGGCATGCTTGAGAGTGCTGGCTTCATTGAGATATTCTGCTATGGTTTTTTGGCTGTACTGCCCAAGATCCTGGTAAGCTATATCGTTGGCTTGGGGATTGAGTTTGCCTGGGCTCAGTGGAAAGGTGAGGAGATTCAGGAGGGGTATCTTGTGTCTGGTATTATCATCCCGCTGATTATCCCTATAGGTTGCCCACTGTGGATGCTCGCCCTGGCTTGTGCCTTCAGTGTAATCTTCTGTAAAGAGATTTTTGGTGGTACAGGAATGAACATATTCAATCCGGCTATTGCAGCACGTATGTTCCTCTTCTTTGCCTATCCTTCGAAGATGACTGGCGACTCGGTGTGGGTGGCTCAGGATTCTATCTTCGGACTGGGTAATGATCTTGCAGACGGATTCACAGCTGCTACACCACTCGGACAGATTGCTCAGAACATCACACCAGATGCCTCAATCATGGATATGGTGATTGGATTCATTCCCGGTTCAATAGGTGAGACTTCGCTTATTGCCATTGCTATCGGTGCTGCAATCCTGTTGTGGACAGGTATTGCTTCTTGGCGAACGATGCTCAGTGTTTTTGTTGGTGGAATAGCTTTTGCACTGCTTTTTGAGCAGACCGGACAGTCTATAACATGGTGGCATCATCTCGTTATGGGCGGCTTCGCCTTCGGTGCTGTCTTTATGGCTACTGACCCTGTAACGTCATGTCGCACCAAGACCGGACAGTTCATCTATGGCTTTATTATCGGAGCTATGGCTATTATTATACGCGTTCGAAATGCAGGCTATCCTGAGGGTATGATGCTCGCCATCTTCTTCGGTAATATGATGGCTCCGATGATCGACCACTTCATTGTGGAGCGTAACATATCAAAACGCCTAAAGAGAGGAGGTAAAAAATGAAACTGAATACAAACTCTAACGCGTACATTATTATTTATAGCGCGATACTCGTAGTCATAGTGGCATTCCTGCTGGCATTTGTCTATCAGGCTTTGAAACCCATGCAGGATGCAAATGTGGCTCTTGACGTTAAGAAACAGATTCTCTACTCGCTTAATATCCGCAACCTCGATGGTGCTGAGGCCGAGGCCAAGTATGCAGATGTCGTAAAGGCAGAGGCTGAGATGGATGGACGCAAGTATTACATGTGTAACATTGACGGAGAGAACGTGATGGTCGTAGAGCTCAAGGGTATGGGCTTATGGGGTGGAATAAGCGGTTATATCGCGCTCCACAACCAGCAGCAGCCTACCGTCTATGGCGCATATTTCAACCATGAGAGTGAGACGGCTGGACTTGGTGCAGAGATTAAGGACTCACAGGCTTGGCAGGAGAAATTTATCGGTAAGCGTGTATATGGAGAGAACTATGATGTAGTACTCTCAGTAGTGAAGAAGGTGGACGACCCGGTCACTCAGGTTGACTGTGTCACTGGTGCTACGCTCACCTCTAATGGAGTGGATGCCATGCTGAAGGACTGTCTCAAGGATGCCTGCTCAAATGCCATGGAGGTGTTTGCAGAGCAAATGAAGCAGTGCGAGCAAAAAGCATCAGATACTGAAACTAAAGAAAAGGAGGATTAAGCTATGGCATTATTCAGTAAACAAAATAAAGAGGTTTTCACAAACCCGTTGAATGTTGACCATCCGATTCTGGGTCAGGTACTGGGTATCTGCTCGGCTCTTGCTGTAACGTCACAGCTGAAGCCCGCTATCGTGATGGGACTTGCCGTAACAGTAATTACGGCCTTCTCTAACGTGATTATTTCTATCATCCGTAACACCATTCCTAACCGCATTCGTATTGTGGTTCAGCTTGTTGTTGTGGCAGCTCTCGTAACAATCGTCTCTCAGATACTGAAGGCTTTTGCCTACGACGTGAGTGTTCAGCTGAGCGTGTATGTAGGGCTGATCATCACCAACTGTATTCTTATGGGTCGCCTCGAGGCTTTTGCTATGATGAACAAGCCTTGGCCTTCATTCCTCGACGGTGTTGGCAATGGTCTCGGCTATGCCATGATCCTTGTGATTGTTGGTGCCGTTCGTGAGTTCCTTGGGCGCGGGTCGTTGCTGGGCTTCCAGATTATCCCTGATGCCTGTTACGACTTAGGATATGTCAATAACGGTATGATGACGATGCCGGCTATGGCGTTGATTCTCGTGGGATGTGTGATTTGGGTTCATCGTGCTTACTTTTATAAGGAGAAATAAGATATGGAACACGCAATATCATTACTGTTCAGGTCGATATTTGTCGACAATATGATCTTCGCCTTCTTCCTTGGCATGTGCTCTTATCTGGCAGTGTCGAAGACTGTGAAGACTTCGCTTGGACTGGGGCTTGCCGTGACTTTTGTGCTAACGGTCACAGTTCCCGTCAACTATTTATTGCAGACCAAGGTGCTGGGACCTGACTGTCTCGTTGAGGGGGTAGACCTTAGTTACCTGTCGTTTATCCTCTTTATCGCTGTGATCGCCGGTATCGTGCAACTTGTGGAGATGGCGGTTGAGAAGTATTCGCCTTCACTCTATGCTGCCTTGGGTATATTCTTACCTCTGATTGCCGTAAACTGCGCCATCATGGGTGCTTCACTGTTCATGCAGCAACGTATCCTCATGGATCCTTCCAACTCGCAGGCCATCACCTCAGTATGGGATGCCATTGTCTATGGCTTCGGCTCTGGTCTTGGCTGGGCCCTTGCCATTGTCGCTATGGGTGCCATCCGCGAAAAAATGCAGTACTCGGATGTACCTAAGCCTTTGCAAGGCCTTGGCATAGTGTTTATCACCGTCGGTCTGATGGCTATGGCGATGATGTGTTTCTCAGGACTTAATATTTGATAACCTATGGCACAGTTTATAGCATATAGTATAGGGGTTTTCCTCTTGGTAATCATCTTGCTTGTGATTATCCTGCTTGTGGCAAAGAAGTATCTTTCGCCCAGCGGTAATGTGAATATTACAGTAAATGGTGATAAGGTGCTCAATGTCCCGCAAGGCAACAACCTGATGGCTACGCTCAATCAGAATGGCATCTTCCTTCCTTCGGCATGCGGCGGTAAGGCAAGCTGCGGACAGTGTAAGGTGCAGGTGCTTGAGGGTGGTGGCGAGATACTCGACTCTGAGAAGCCTCACTTTACACGTAAGCAGATTAAGGACCATTGGCGTTTAGGATGTCAGTGCAAGGTGAAGGGCGACTTGAAGATTCATGTCGATGAGTCTATCCTTGGTGTTAAGGAGTACGAGTGTACAGTTATCAGCAATAAGAACGTGGCTACTTTCATCAAGGAGTTCAAGGTGCAGTTGCCTCCGGGCGAACATATGGACTTCCTGCCAGGTTCCTATGCACAGATTAAGATTCCCAAGTTCGACTGTATCGACTACAACGACTACGATCGTGACTTGATCACTCCAGAGTATGTTCCGTCTTGGGAGAAGTTCAAGATGTTCGACCTGAAGTGCAAGAACCCTGAGGATACAATCCGTGCCTACTCAATGGCCAACTATCCAGCAGAGGGTGATGTGTTCATGTTGACAGTACGTATCGCGACACCTCCATTCAAGCCCGATCGTAGTGGATTCATGGATGTAAATCCTGGTATAGCTTCGTCATATATCTTCTCACTTAAACCTGGCGATAAGGTAATCATGAGCGGTCCTTTCGGTGATTTCCATCCACACTTCGACTCCAAGAAGGAGATGATTTGGGTCGGTGGCGGTGCCGGAATGGCTCCATTGCGTGCTCAGATCATGCACATGACGAAGACCTTGCATACAACAGATCGCGAGATGCACTATTTCTATGGGGCACGTGCTCTTAACGAGGTGTTCTATCTCGACGATTTCCTTGGTTTGGAGAAGGAGTATCCTAACTTCCACTTCCATTTGGCTCTCGACCGTCCTGACCCCGCAGCCGATGCAGCCGGCGTGAAGTACACTCCGGGCTTTGTACATCAGGTGATGCTCAATACATATCTGAAAGATCATGAGGCCCCGGAGGATATCGAGTACTACATGTGCGGTCCTGGTCCGATGTCGAAGGCTGTTGTTGCAATGCTCGATTCTCTCGGTGTAGAGCCAGAGTCTATCATGTATGATAATTTTGGAGGATAATCCTTTCATACTTTAAGAATAGCGAGAAGCCGAAAAAGTTTCTCGCTATTTTATTGTTTTGCTTGTAAAGTGGGATGGGCTGGAACTTTGTGGGACTTTTCAGGAACATCGTGAAAAATAAACTCTAGAATTATTTGGTAACTTGGATTTTTTTCTGTAATTTTGTAGCCAATAATTAGGTGAGATCATTAAATATCCAAATGCGCCATAGATTAGTATATATCTTGCTGTTGCTTGCATTTACCCTTACGGCAGATGCAGATAATCTTGGCTATTCTAAGGAGAAACCCCTGATCTTCGGCATCGATGCAGACTATGCACCTATGGAATTTGTAGACGAGCATGGCGTCCCTCAAGGCTTTGATATAGAGTTCACCCAGCGGCTCATGTCGAGGATGGATATCCCTTTCACTTATGCTCCAAACTCATGGGCAAATATTGCGGGTGACGTGCTCAACGGGAAGGTGGACCTCGGCATGATGGTATATTCACCGTATCGTAAGGACTTGACGAACTACTCTCATGCAGTGTTTCGCCTGTATTATCAGATTGTGTATAAAAAAAACTCTAAGGTGCGCTTCGGGCTTCGTGAGGTGAAAGGAAAGAAGATAGCATTGATGAAGTCTAGGCCGTTAGTGGACACACTTGCAAACGCGGGTGCTACTCCGATAATAGTGAATGATCTAGTGAAGGCATTTTTTGATCTCGACAAAGGGAAATATGATGCTGTAATCTGCTTTCGTTATCAGGCACGATATCATCTGGAGAAAAGTAATTTCACTAACCTTGCATCTTCTGATCTTGCATTAACGCCTCGTGAATATTGCTATGTGAGTCATAGCAAAGAACTTATAGATGCCATTAATGAAATGCTTGACCGCATGGAGACCGATGGCGAAATAGAAGATGTATATGGGAACATAAAGGCAGCCTTTGGGAAGAACGTTATTCCTATGTGGGTGTGGATATTTCTGGCAACTATTAT
>Ga0310691_10003924_pt1 | contig 17207 bp, 12 predicted proteins | sample 176DNAGHGlowgp2_FD_203887 | JGI IMG/M metagenome (GOLD analysis project Ga0310691, IMG submission 203887) | Sheep rumen microbial communities from Palmerston North, Manawatu-Wanganui, New Zealand - 1766 DNA GHGlow gp2 (v2) (version 2) | ecosystem: Host-associated > Mammals > Digestive system >...
CGGGAGCTCCATTTTCGCGGTAGTCTCCGCCTGAATGTCGGTGATTTTACGGTAGACCGACTTCAGATTGGCAAAGGAAAGTCCTGCACGGCGGTGCTGGACGATATCGCCCTCCACGCCTGTGCGGTCGAAATTCCCCCAGACACAGACCCTTTTTATGGAGTATTTTTCTATAAGACCGGCAATGATGCCGAAAACCTCCTCGCTGTCCGGTGAGGCGTTTATCTCCTCCTGCGTCAGACCCGTGAGCTCACGGCACTGCTTGGTCATGCGCGGGTATTTGACCGGACGCACCGTGCTGTAGAAGCTTTCGAGGACATCGTAAGCCGGCGAGCATATCACTATCCCGACCGAGAGCAGCTCGGAGGTGTTCCTCCCGGCAACTCCGCAGGTAAATTCAAAATCGGCAAAGCACATATTTCCGGAATTATTTTTTGCTGACGTAGCTATCACTTCCTTCATTCGACGAATTTTTCAGTTTATTCAGGTTATAATGTTTAAGGGCTAAGAGATCAGAAAGGAGTTCTTAGTTGTTAGTGCGTAGTTATGGTGTCCGCATTTCGGCGGACGGATCAAAGAAAGCTGCCGCAGCGTTAACTATGCACTATGCACTTTGAACTAACAACTAATTCCGAATTAAAAACGGCTCAGTCCACTATTTTCGGGGCGGGAGCGTTTTCCTTTTCAAGACGCTGACGGCGGCGTTCACGCCTTTCCTCGCCGAGGTCATACGAAAAATACTGACACAGCGCGATGATGACCGTCAGTGCGGCAGGCGCGATGCACGGTATCAGCCTCGTCCTGAACAGGTAGCTCATGGTCACGCCCTCGTATATCCCCGGACCGTGCCAGCCGTTCGCGTCCGCACGGGCGACAAGCTTTCCCAGCAGGTACATACACAGCACGAAGCCTCCGCCTGAGAGAAACGGCGCGATGAGGTTCGGGAGGCTTTTCCGGAAGAGACAGAGAACGGTCCCGGCGGTCATTAGTATGCCCGAAACTATCAGGAAAACTCCGCAGCGTCCGAATGCGGCACCGTGAACGTCCCTGTGGAGGATTATCCCTGCGCCGGTCATCATGACCATGAACATCGGGTATATGAGCGTGAATATGACCGCGATGATCTTTGCGGTATTGAGATAGGGGTGCTTCCTCCGCGGAAGCCTTTGCTTTGTCTTCATAAATACCCCCGTTTTTATCAGTTCTGAGTTTTTAGTGCATAGTGCGTAGTTAACGCATAATTGCGCTGTCTGCCGACACGCTGACTATGCACTGTGCACTAAGAACTAACAACTAATTTTACATTGGATAAGGACGCATATTCTCTGCCGGCTGCGGAATACTAACCGTGCTGCGTATTTGCAGCAATGAAAGGAGGTCAGAATGCGGCTCAGAAGAAGTATTTCAAGGCTTACTGCGGCTGCTCTGTCGGCGGCGCTCATAGGAGCGTTCGGAATGGCTGAATACTACTCCGGCAGACTGCCCGAGCATATGACCGCCGAAGCGGGAAGTCCCGTCCGTATCGCGGAATACCCCGAAATAAGCTGCTGCGGCTATCCTGTACCCGGCAGCGACGGCGGAAGGGTCACGCTTTCATTATACGGTGCGATACCCGTAAAATGCGTTGAGGTCCGCGAGGCTGAAGCTCCCGTGCTTGCCGCAGGAGGAATGCCCTTCGGCATAAAACTGCTGATGAAAGGCGTCATGGTCACCGGAACAGGCGATGTTACCGGTGAAAACGGCAGCGAGGTCTGTCCTGCCGAGGAATGCGGCATCGAAAAGGGCGATATAATCTGCCTTGCAAACGGCGAGGAGCTCACCTCGAACGGTCAGCTCCGGCGAATAATAGCCGAAAGCGGCGGACATGACGTCAGGCTGACGGTGAACCGCGGCGGTACCGAGTTCACAGCAGCGCTCTCCCCTGTTTATTCTCCTGAAAACGGGACATGGCAGGGCGGTATGTGGGTGCGCGACAGCGTTGCGGGCATAGGCACTGTGACCTTCATCGACACAAAGACCGGACGCTTTGCCGGTCTCGGACACCCGATATGCGATTCTGACACAGGCGAGCTCGTCCCGGTAAGCAGCGGCGAGGCTGTACCCGTGGAAATTTCGGGAACTAAGCGCGGCGAAAAGGGACTCCCGGGCGAGCTGCGCGGGATATTCCTCCGCGGAGGCGCATACGGTTCGCTTGACAGGAATACTGACTGCGGAATTTACGGCAGTCTCAGCGAGGCTTCACTTGAGGAGCTCACCGTGGACTGTGAGGAATACCCTCTCGGCTACAGTCAGGATATCCGGACAGGCAGTGCAGAGCTGATATCGACGGTCTCAGGCAGCAAGCCGGAGCATTATACCGTCGAGATCGAGAGCATAGACTTCGGCAGCTCTGACAGAACGAAGAATATGGTCATACGCATAACCGACAGCAGGCTCATTTCAGCCTCGGGCGGCATCGTCCAGGGCATGAGCGGCAGTCCGATAGTACAGGACGGCAAGCTGATAGGTGCGGTAACTCATGTATTCGTCGCCGACCCTACGCGCGGCTACGCAATATTTGCGGAGAACATGGCGGAGGGTCTTGACTAAAAAACAAAACGGGCGTTACAGCTGTAACGCCCCATACATAAATGATTATCTGTTTTCCTCGCTGAAGCCGCTGTCTACAAGCTCAACAAGTGCGTCAACAGCTGCCTTTTCGTCAGCTCCGTCTGCGATCACCTTAACGTTAGTGCCGCCAACGATACCGAGTGAAAGAATACCAAGAAGGCTCTTAGCGTTTACTCTGCGCTCCTCCTTCTCTATCCAGATAGAGGACTTGAATTCATTGGCCTTCTGAATAAAGAAAGTAGCCGGTCTTGCATGGAGACCTACCTGATTTTTAACCATTACTTCTCTGACAAACATATACAACTCTCCTATTCTCTGTAGTGGGCTCTCTATATGTGAGCCATGCGGTTGCAATTTTTTCAGTTGCTGTAATCATTATACATTCATTTTTTTGCATAGTCAACGGATTTTTGTGTATATCTTACGACTTTGCCCCAAATTCTACATTTAGATAAAATGTGAGAGACAAAACCCTGTTCAGCTTGTTTATTATAACCACAAAAAAACCGAAATTTCGCTTCGTCAAGTTGCACATTATTCAACGTGGATATATATGGAAATCTTCTAAAGGTAATTTAAAATTCGCAGTATACAGGCTGTTATCGTGGTATATATGAGGCCATAAAATTAATATATATATAAATCGTAAAAAATTGGTAACAATTTATTAAGATTTCCCGTTTCAGACCGCTGAGGGCTAAGATCGCAGGGCACATTCCGTGCGTCCGCGGACAATAAACGCACCTCCGGCAATAATGTTAGGGACGGATAATATCCGCCCCTACTTTTTTCTCTTTACTTTCTGATCGCCCGGTTCGTGCTCGCTTGTATACTTTTCATAAAGGTCGGGACGGCGTTCCTTCGTAACGGCAAGGCTCTGTTCAAGCCGCCATGCCGCGATATTCTTGTGATGTCCCGAGAGAAGGACCTCCGGAACAGCCTCGCCCTCCCACACCTCGGGACGGGTATACTGCGGATATTCGAGCAGTCCGCTGTAGATGCTCTCGTCGGTGAAGCAGACCTCGTCCGACAAAACACCGGGACACATTCTCGCAACAGCGTCCGCAACGACCAGCGCCGGAAGCTCGCCTCCCGTCAGGACGTAGTCCCCTACCGATATCTCCTCATCGACTATCTTGTCGAGCACACGCTGGTCAACGCCCTCGTAGTGACCGCAGATTATCAGGATATTGTCCATCTGCGAGAGCTCAACAGCCCTCTGCTGCGTGAAGACCTTTCCCTTCGGGGACATATATATAGTATGCGGCTTGCAGCCCATTTCGTCACAGACTGCCCTGTAGCAGTTGTATATCGGCTCGCACTGCATCACCATGCCCATGCCGCCGCCGTAGGGAGTATCGTCCACACGGCGGTGCTTGTCCTGCGTATATTCGCGGATCTGACGGCAGTGAACGTTGATCTTCCCGGCTTTTCTGGCTCTGCCGACTATGCTTTCACCGAGCACGGTCTCGCACATTTCCGGGAAAAGCGTTGCAATTTCAATATTCATAAAAACCTCCGGTTTTAGAGATCAGAAATCAGAAAATAGCAGGGAACGCCGCCTCGGCGTTCCTCAAGTGGAGTGTTGTGGTGTCCGCTGACGCGGAAGGATCCAATGCAGAGGCTGGCGTCCCTGACAGCCCGGCTGCCGAAAGGCAGCGAATATATAATTGTGGAACTATGCACTATGCACTAAGAACTAACAACTAATTACGCATTAATCAAACAGTCCTTCAAGCGGACGTATCGTCATAACGCCGCCGTCAACGTCCGTGGAGACCACGACGTCCGCGATAGCCGGAACGAGGTATTCCCTCTCCGTCCCCTTTATGACGTAAACATCGTTCGCACCGGTCTGCATTACATCGTCGATCTTTCCGTATACCTCGCCGCTGTCAGCATCGCGCACCTCCAGACCGATAAGGTCCTGAATGAAGTAGGTGTCCTCGTCGAGCTCGAGGTCATCGCGGTGCATATAGAGCAGCTTATTGCGGAGCTTTTCCGCAGCCTCGGGCGTGTCGATGCCCTCCAGCTTCATTATGACCGTGCTCTTGAAAACGCGCGAACGCTCCACGCCTATCTCGTCACGGTTCTTGCCGATGAACAGCCGGTCGAACTCGCAGAGAAGCTCCGGAGTGTCCGTGTAGGGCATTACCTTGACCTCACCGCGTATTCCGTGGGTAGTGACTATCTTTCCGGCTTCAAGAAATTCCTTTTTCATAGATATATCCTCATTTCAGCCTGACAGAGCTTATTATCTGCCGGGCAGTTGTTTCGTCCTCACATTTGACCATGACATTGTAGTAGGTGTCCTCGCAGCCATTGGGAACGATGCAGAAATTCCAGAGCTTGCTGCCCTTTCCCATGCTCGAAATGCCCACATATCCGTAGAAATCGTCCCCGTCCAGCCTCCACGGCTCCTCCAGCTCAAAGCAGCTGCTCTTGTCAGCGGCAAGCTCCTTGAAGACCTTCATGTCCTTTCCGCGGAGTTTAAGGCAGTCCTTTGCGGTAAAACCGTCCCTGTGCAGCCAGACGAACCACTCCTCGAACCACAGGTCAGGATACTCGCAGCCGAGCTTGTCGAAGAAATGGCGGTAGTCGTCCTCGGAGTATCTATATCCCTCCCAGTAGCCGAATTCCTGCTTATATTCGCTGTTATGGATAAGGTCATAGCTCGCGCGGTCGTTCTTAATGACGGATATCCTGCCCTTTTCGTCCGGGGAACGGTAGGAGGTGACTGTTCCGTCCACAAACGGCGAATTGCCCTCCCAGTCCGCAGGGACCTTGAAGCTCACGCCTTTCAGCGAACAGGACTTGAAATCCGCAGGGACTTCCGCGGTCTCAAAAGCCGGAACAGTGCGGTTTACGTCCTTATACTTGCTTTTGGCGGTGACGTATACCGGAAGTCCCGGGAAAAATATGAAAATGATAAGGGCGGCAGCGAGGATAATTCCCAGCACGATACTGCCTGTTTTTATGGCTTTGTTCATAACGTTCCCTTTCTACAAAATAGTATTGTGGGGGCTGCTTTCGGCAGTCCACGCCCGTTTTATACGCTTCCGGCTTTTAATATGCGGACGCCCAAAGGGCGCCCCTACAGAATGTTTTGTCTGCTGCGCCGTGCGGCATTCCGCCGTTCAGGACTGATTGAGAGAGTGATAGTAGTTGTAAACGTCTCTGATAGAGTGGAAATTGTTGCTTATTTCCTTGTCTACTTCTTCAAAGCTTGTTGAATCACCAACTCTGTCATAAGTGTAATAATGAAAAGAATTAAACACATCACTGTCAGCACTCTCGCCAACAACTAATGTGCAATTTGATGAGCCTTTTGTCACCCAAAGCCAGCTATGCTTGCTTAAATCAAGGTTTCTTGTAAAACCTTCCTCTGCTGTATATCTTTCTAACCCCGGTTTACTACTGCTTTTAAAACCTGTTTTGGCTGCTTCATTAAATATTCTTTCAATGAAATCTCTGTCTTCTTTGCTGACATTTTCGTTAAACTCATCTTCAGAGCTGAACATACAATACTTATCGGTATTACTTGTTATTTTAAGTATTGTTTCATATGGTTTATAATTATTGATAGCTTCAATAGCATCACTTGAACTTGTACTATATGCAGCCTTTCTAAAAAGATGAGGATCATTGATTTCATATATCACCTTTTTATCTTCGTCAACAGCCAACTTTATGTTATTTTCATTATCTTTACGGATTTTACTTTGGTATTCTATTCTTTCTTTAATGTATGCTTCTTTTTCTGAATCGTCCTTGCGGTTATACATATCTATGATTGAAGGGAACTGCTCAAACAGATCTTCCTTGGTATTGATATCATCGTACTTTAAAGATATTACGCCGTCCGAAACTTCATAGCTGCCGGTTTCTTTACAAGCATAACCGTATTCCTTATAGTATTCCTTATCGCTATATTGATCACCGCATACAAACCATTCAAATCTGCCGTCATCGAAAACCGCATAATTTCTAATAGGTCCGTCTTCAAGATAGCCGAAGCCGTCAATATCAGCATAACGATAAGTCCCGTCAGGACCGCCGGCTGAGCTGCCTTTAGCCGTCTCACTTTCGCTGTCACTATCTCCGCAGGCTGTGGCTGAAAGCAGCATGACCACAGCCGCAAATACTGCAAATACCCTTTTCATATCAGTTCTTCATCTCGAAGTTCTCGCCGAGGATATCCTTGTTTGCTTCGAGGATAGGTCTGATGCACTCGGAAAGGAACTCGTCCACCTGCTGTGAGCTTCTTCCGGTATAGTTCTCCGGCTTGAGAACGGCGTCGATCTCCTCCTTAGTTACCATGAACAGCGGGTCTGCCTCGATAAGCTCGCAGAGGTTATTATCCTTGCCGAACTCCTTGACCTGTCTGCCGGCTTCCATAGAGTAGTCCATGATGCGGTCGTGGAGCTCCTGACGGTTTCCGCCCTTCTTTACGGCGTCCATCATGATATTCTCGCTCGCCATGAAGGGAAGCTCCGCCATAACGCGGCGTCTTATCATTTCGGGGTATACCACAAGACCGTCGGTAACGTTCATCATGATATTGAGGATAGCGTCAACTCCGAGGAAAGCCTCCGCAACGGAAATTCTCTTGTTTGCGGAGTCGTCGAGCGTTCTCTCGAACCACTGCGTTCCTGCTGTGAATGCCGGGTTGAGGCTGTCTATCATCACATAACGTGCAAGGGAGGTTATTCTCTCGCAGCGCATAGGATTGCGCTTGTAAGCCATTGCGGACGAGCCTATCTGCTTCTTCTCACGCGGCTCCTCCATTTCCTTGAAGGACTGGAGTATTCTCATATCATTGGAGAATTTGCTTGCGGACTGTGCGATATCGCTGAGGACTTCAAGCACCTTTGAGTCCACCTTGCGGGAGTATGTCTGTCCGGAAACGGGTACTACTGCATCGAAGCCCATTTCCTCCGCTATCATCTTTTCGAGCTGCTTTATCTTGTCGGTATCGCCCTCGAAAAGCTCCATGAATGAAGCCTGAGTACCGGTAGTGCCCTTTGAGCCGAGAAGCTTGAGTGTAGAGATGCGGTACTCAAGGTCCTCGAAGTCCATGAGGAGCTCGTTGAGCCAGAGAGTTGCCCTCTTGCCGACCGTTGTGAGCTGTGCAGGCTGGAGGTGGGTATATGCGAGGCAGGGCATTGACTTGTACTGGTCTGCGAATTTCGCGAGGTTGTTCATGACGTTGAGGAGCTTTCTGCGGACTACCTGCAAAGCATCACGCATGATGATAACGTCGGTGTTATCGCCGACGTAGCAGGACGTAGCGCCGAGGTGGATAATGCCGGCAGCATCGGGACAAGCCTGTCCGTATGTGAAAACGTGAGCCATAACATCGTGGCGGGTGATACGCTCTCTCGCCTCGGCAGCCTCGTAGTCGATGTCGTTGATATGCTCCTCGAGCTGCTTGACCTGTGCCTCTGTAATGGGCAGACCGAGCTTCATCTCAGCTCTTGCGAGTGCGACCCAGAGTCTTCTCCATGTGGTGAATTTCTTGTCAGCCGAGAAGATATACTGCATTTCCTCGCTGGCATATCGTGTACAGAATGGGCTTTCGTAGCTGTTTTTGTTACCGCTCATATTAAATTTCTCCTTATCAGCGCATAGCGCATATTATTTCATTATGATTATAACATTTCCGGAGAAAAATGTCAACAAGCCGGAGGGGCTTGCGTCCGCAGGGAAGGTGCCGTCTCCGTTCACATACCACAGCTTTTCCGGAACGTTCAGTGCGCCTGTTTCTTAGGCATATGCCGTAAAAACAAAAATGCCTGCGTTGAACGCAGGCGCGGAGAAAAATAGTAAATTAGTAAAAAGGGGGAATTGGGGGATCACTTGATCCACCTATAATATACCCGGTATTTCTTAAAATAATCTTAAATCAGAAAAGAAATCTGAAAGCAGAAAGTAGAGAGTAGAAAGAAGAAAAAATACAAGGGACGCATTCAGCGTCCCTTAGTTCTTGATACAGGATATGCTTCACTTCACGAATTTTGCCTTGATTATCGTATAGCCGTAGGGCGGAACGGTAACTGCATTGTCGCTGAATTCGCCGTAGAATGGCTCAAAATCGGTAAATCTCGAAAGGATTATCGGTATGCCTCCGAGACGGACGTTATCACCTGTCCTGTTGACGAAAATGATGTAGTCGATCGGCTTGCCCTCACGGGTGAAAGCGATTATCCTCTCGTCGATGGTCTGGTTGTCGTTGAGGACGAAATAGGTCTTACCGTCCTTCATATTGGGAATGGACTTCCTTACGCGGCTGAGCTCGGTTACATAGGCGATGAGCTCCTGATCCTCATTGCCCCACGGGTAGCAGCGGCGGTTGAAGGGGTCCTTGTAGCCCTGGAGACCGGCTTCGTCGCCGTAGTAGATGCTCGGTACGCCCGGGAGGAAGAATTGCAGCGCCATTGCGGCTTTCAGGAGGTCCTTGCCGTGGTTGTACTGATCGGGAGTGAGCCAGCGCTCCGCCATCCACTCCTTCGGCTTGTCATCGCAGTAATCACCGCCGAGACGGTTTATCGCCCTTTCGATATCGTGTGTTGAGACGAAGTTCATGAGCACATCAATGGTGGGCTTGGGGTAGTGCTCCAGTATCGTCATAATGGAGTAGATGAAGTCTCTTGCGGGACCTCCCTTGACGTAGTTGATTATCGCCTCGCGGAACGGGTAGTTCATGACGGAATCAAGCTGATTTCCGAGGAGATAGCGGCGCTTTACGCCGTAGCTCTCCTTGTTGGAGGCGTCCTCCCATACCTCGCCGATGACGATCTTCTCCTTGTCGTAGGACTTCACGCTCTTTCGGAGGTTATTGAGGAACTGGTCGGGGAGCTCGTCGGCAACGTCAAGACGGAAGCCTGCCGCGCCCTTACCGAGCCAGTATTGCAGAACGCCGTCTTCACCGCAGATGAACTCGGTGTAGTCCTCGTTGTTCTCACATACGTTGGGGAGGGTGTCGATGCCCCACCACGACTCATAGACCGTGGGGTAATTTATGAAGCTGTACCATTCGTAATACTTGCTGTCCTTGGACTGGTAAGCGCCGAGCTCGGGGTATCTTCCGAACTTGTTGAAGTAGACGCTGTCCGCACCTGTATGCGAGAAAACGCCGTCGAGAATTATGGATATACCGTACTTTTCAGCCTCCTGACAGAGCTCCGCGAACTCCTCGTTCGTGCCGAGGAGAGGGTCAGCCTTCATGTAGTCAGCGGTATTGTAGCGGTGGTTCTCATGGGACTCGAATATCGGGTTGAGGTAGATGCAGGTGACGCCGAGGTCGTGGAGATAGCCCAGCTTCGACTGTATACCGGCAAAATCTCCGCCGAAGTAGTCGTTGTTCCACACATGGCCGTTATGGTCGGGCTTGTAGTAGGGAGTTCCGCCCCAGTCATCGCGGAGAACACGGCCGTCCGGGATATTATCGTGGGGCTTTCCGCTCTTGCAGAAGCGGTCGGGGAAGATCTGGTACATAACTCCGCCCTTGAGGAAGTCCGGCGTCTCATAGTCGCTCTGGTATACCGTGAGCTGGAAGAGCTCGCCGTTGTCGATAGCGGCATTATGGCAGTCCACCTTTTTGATGTAGTGACGGATACCGCCCTGTGTATAGGAGAAGTAGTAGTAGTGGACATCGCTGTAGCGGGCATTGTACTCAGCGGAATAAACGAAGCAGTCCTCCTCCTCGCCGGAGCAGTGCATAGTGAGGAAGCGCTCCTTGAAGCCTGTGCGGAAAAGCACCATAACAGGCGGAAAATCCGGAACGATATCCTTTGCGAGCCTTATGGAGAACTTAACGGTCTCGAACTGCTTTACAGCGCCGAATATAGATTTATAGCCTAAATTCCATGTATCGTAGATAGGTTTCATCGTCGTTGCACCTTTCGTATTATTTCAAAAAAGCATGGACTGACGTCCGGGGCAGAAACTTTGAATTGAGAATTTAGAATTGAGAATTAATGTGTCCGCTTACGCGGACGGATTCAGATTTTATCGCCGCAAGCAATACTTCCATTCTCAATTCTCCATTAATAAAAAGCGGGGACGCTTTTCGCGCCCCCGTTCATCATATTCAGCGCAGATGCCAGATATTGTCAGCGTATTCTGTAACAGCGCGGTCGGCGGAGAATATTCCCGAGCCGGCGATATTGTTGAGGGACATCTTAGCCCACTTCATCTTGTCGTTGTAGCATTCTGTAGCGTACTGCTGAGCCTTGCGGTAGCTGTCGAAGTCTGCGAGCACCATGTAGGGGTCCTTCTCCTTGAGGGAGTTCGCAACGTCGTTGAAGGTACAGCCGTTGATGCCGCGGTACATACGCTCGATGCCGTCGCGGATGCGGTTGTCGCTGTTGTAGTAGTCGATAGGTCTGTAGCCTCTTGCTCTGAGCTCGTTGACCTGCGGAGTAGTCATACCGAAGATGATGATGTTATCCTCGCCGCAAGCCTCTCTTATCTCGATATTGGCACCGTCGAGAGTACCGAGGGTAACGGCGCCGTTGAGCATGAGCTTCATGCAGCCTGTACCGGAAGCCTCTGTTCCGGCAAGGGATATCTGCTCGGAGATATCAGCGGCAGGCATGAGGTGCTCTGAGAGAGTTACGCAGTAATTCTCGAGGAATACGACCTGGAGCTTCTGGCTGATGCGGGGATTTTTCCTTATCTCCTCGGATATAGCCCATATCATCTTGATGATCTGCTTTGCGAGGTAGTAGCCCGGAGCCGCCTTAGCTGCGAAGATATAGGTCTTGGGAGTGAAGGGAGCGTCCGGATTGTTGAGGAGGTATGCGTAATCCGTGAGGATATTCATGACGTTGAGGTGCTGGCGCTTGTATTCATGGAGGCGCTTGACCTGAACATCGAAGATGCTGTCGGTGTTGAGCAGGATGCCCGTTTCCTTCTTCACATACTTCGCAAACTCGTCCTTGCTCTGCTTCTTGACATCGAGGAGCTTGTTGAGGACTTCCTCATCGTTCTGATAGGCGCGGAATTTTTCAAGTTCTTCCGCATCCTTGATGAACTTTGTTCCGATAGTATCGGAAAGGAGCTTTGTAAGTCCGGGATTTGACTGATAGAGCCATCTTCTGTAAGCGATACCGTTGGTAACGTTCTTGAACTTCTCGGGAGTATTCTCATACTCATCGTGGAATACGGACTGCTTGATGATCTCGGAATGGAGCTTGGATACGCCGTTTACGCTGTGTGATGCAGCAACGCAGAGGGTAGCCATATGGATAGTATTGTCCTTGATAATGGACATACGGGTAGTCTTTGCGCTGTCGTAGCCGTTTCTCTCCATGAGGGACTGGCAGTAGCGGTTGTTTATCTCAACGATGATAGAGAAGATACGCGGGATAACGGTCTTTACGAGGTTAACGTCCCACTTCTCGAGAGCCTCAGCCATAACGGTATGGTTGGTGTAGGCGAAGGTACGGGTAACGATATCCCATGATTTCTCCCATGTATAGCCGCAGTCATCGAGGAGTATCCTCATGAGCTCGGGGATAGCGAGAGTGGGGTGGGTGTCGTTGATGTGGATAGCGACCTTGTCAGCGAGGTTTTCAAGAGTACCGTAAACGTTCATGTGGGTGTTTACGATATCGCCCACGGAAGCTGCACAGAGGAAGTACTGCTGGCGGAGACGGAGGCTCTTGCCCTCGAGGTGGTTGTCGTTGGGGTAGAGTATCTTGGAGATAGCGTTCGCAATGGAATTCTGTGCGAGAGCCTTCTCGTAGTTGCCCTTGTTGAACATCTCCATGTTGAAGCTCGGAGCCTTTGCTGACCAGAGACGGAGCACGGAAACGCCCTCACCGCCGTAGCCGGAAACGTACATATCGTAGGGAGTAGCCACAACGGTATTGTAGTTCACATGGGAGATGTAGTGGTACTGGTTGTCCCAGTATTCCTGAAGGTCGCCCTCGAAGTGGATATCAATTGCGAGCTCGGGCTTGGGAACGAGCCAGACGCTTCCGCCGGGAAGCCAGTTATCGGGGAGCTCAGTCTGCCAGCCGTCCTCGAGCTTCTGCTGGAAGATGCCGTACTCATAGCAGATAGAGTGACCCATAGCGGGGAAGCCGGTAGTAGCGAGACCGTCGAGATAGCAGGCGGCAAGTCTGCCGAGACCGCCGTTTCCGAGACCTGCATCGGGCTCATACTCATATATCTTATCGAGGTTGATGTCATGCTCCTTGAGCAGCTTCTTGACTTCATCAGCGATGCCGAGGTTATATAAACTTGTCTTGAGGGAGCGTCCCATGAGGAACTCCATCGAGAGGTAGTAGACCTGCTTTCCGCCCACGGAATGGGTGTGATTTATGAAACTCTGTCTTTTTGCAGCGAGGATCTCAACTATGATCGACGAGAGCACCTGATATATCTGCTTGTCAGATGCGTCCTCGGGAGAAACGCTGTAGAGGAGCTGAAGCTTTCTGGGGAACTCATTCCTTATAGTCTCCATAAGTGCATTAACATTTTTATTTGCCATATAAAAACTCCGTTCTGCCGCAGAAGCGGCTGTATTACAGACTGTAGAATACTTGCCTGTATCTACACACAATATACCATGAGCAAAGGCATTGCGATTACGCACGGTATATTAAAATTATACTATGTTTTCGTTTGTTTTTCAATTGTATATTTCAACAAAGTTTTATCCACGAAATCAGCATATTGCGAAAATCAATCAAAAAGAGGGTGTTCGGAGTGAAAATTGTACGACCAATTTTTGTGCATTGTGACAAAATGCAAAAATTTCCGGTCACGTTTTAGTGGAAATTGTCAGGCGATGACGAGGAAAGAAAAGTTTTGTATATTTTTAAAAAATAAAACATCAAAAATGTTTGAAATCTGTCTTAATATGTGTTATAATAGTATCAGTGCCGTCAGAAGACGGGAGAAAGAGAGCTCAATGCCAGAGCTTAGAAAATACGAACAAAAAAGAAAAGGAAGAATTATTATGGAAAAATCAAAAGATTTCTCAATACTTAAAGTTTTCGTTATCGTGATCTGCATTCTCATGATAGCTGTTTCCGTCGTTGTAAACGTCGCATTCTCAAACGGCAAGATCCCCCATGTCCTCGGCAAATACATTTATATAGTAGACAAAAAGGACAATATGGGTGATTTCGTCAACGAGGGTGCCGCTATCATAGCCAAGGACGCCAAGAACCAGACCATCAAGAACGGTCAGATCGTCCTCTGCTATCCCGCAGATGATCCCGAGAACCTCCGCATACGCGAGATAATCAATGCCGATACCCTCAAGGATACCTACGGTACAAAGGACGCCGACCACATCGACAAAGCCGGCGCTATCTCCAAGTCCGATATCCTCGCGGTCTGCTCCGACTGCACCGAGAGCAAGGAGCTCGGTGCATTCATTAGATTTACAACCGCAATAAAGGGCATACTCCTCCTCCTTATCCTCCCCTGCGTGATACTCGTCATCTTCCTCATCTCAAAGATCGTCTCCACAAGCGATGACGATGACGAGGACTTCGACTTCTATGAGTACGATGCCAATGCCGCTGACGGCGAACAGAAGCGTTCACACTTCAAGTCCGGCAATCCCCTCTTCGAGGCTTCTCAGGAAATTCAGCCCAGCGAGGAGCTCGAGCGCAAGAAGATGTCCATTGCCGAGAATTTCGGTCAGAAGAAGGTGAGCGCAGAGTCCACTGCTCAGATGGAAAGAGAGCGCACCATGCAGTTCCGCTCACAGCGTTCCGCTGAGTCGAGCTTTGCCGCAAGAAATCAGGGCGGCTCGTCCTCAACAGCTCCCACTGCCGATGCCCTCCGCGAGGAAATGCTCCGCAAGACCGCTGAGGCTGAGCGCACAGGTCAGTTCAGTATCAGAACAGCCTCCGGTGAGGAAGCTCCCGCAGCTCCTATCGACAATACCGGCGTTCTCTCAAAGGCTCAGCTCGCCGAGATGTCCAGGAACGATATCCCCAGAACAACTCCCCTCAGAAGCCAGTCGGCAGCTCCCGCAGCTCCCAGAAAGAGCAGCTCGCCCGATATCACCGATATCCTCAGAAAGACCGATACCACCGCAACAAAGAAGAAGTCCGTATCGGATATGTCCGTTGACGACCTTCTCAGGATAATCGAAAACGAAAAGAAAAAGCTCTGATGCCAAGCGGACCGTTTAACGGTCCGCTTTTTGATATTGTGCAAACGTCCGCCCCGCCTCCGACCGCAAAAATCGTTGTTCCCCAAAAAATAATTGAAATCTTCGGCATAGTGTGTTATAATGTTATCAATCTACATGAACGGAGCTTCAACATGACCAACATTAAGACCAGAGCCGCGGCTTTCTTCCGCGCACAGCCTGTCCTCGTTATCGCCTTCATCGCGGCACTTGCGACCGTTTTCATCGTTCCTCCCGATGCGGAGTACAAGGACTATTGCAGCCGCACCGTCCTCATACAGCTCTTCTCGCTCATGCTCGCAGTCTCGGGCTTCCGGAGCATCGGCGTCTTTGACCGAGCAACGAGCCTTATCCTGCGTAAAACAGGCAGTATCCGCTCCCTCGGGAGAGTTCTCGTCCTGATATGCTTCTTCACCTCGATGCTCGTGACGAACGACGTCGCCCTGCTGACGTTCGTACCGCTCACCCTCATGATATTCGGGAAGACCTCCGACGAAAAGAGCCGCATCATGACTATCGTCCTCGAAACTGCCGCCGCGAACATGGGCAGTATGCTCACGCCTATCGGCAACCCTCAGAACCTCTTTCTCTACGACAAGTACAATATGTCGGTCGGGGAATTCATGTCGGCTACCCTCCCCGCAGGTGCAGCAAGCCTCGTCTGCCTCATGGCACTGTGCTTCCTCCTGCCGAAAACCTCCTGCTCTGCCCCTGAGACCTCCGAAGTCACCATATCACGCGGAAAAGCTGCGGCGTATTCAGCAGTATTCGCGCTGTGTCTCGCCTGTGTACTGCGGCTTGTCCCGGACTGGGTCTGCCTCATTGCAGCCTTTCTCGCCGCAGTCATATTTGATACCTCCCTGCTCAGAAAGGTGGACTACGCCCTCCTTGCAACGTTCGTGTGCTTCTTCGTTTTCGTGGGAAATATCGCGCGTATCGGTGAGGTGAGCGAATTCTTCCGGGATATCCTCAGCGGAAAGGAAATGTTCGTTGCCCTCGGACTTTCGCAGGTTATAAGCAATGTTCCGGCAGCGGTCATGCTCTCGGACTTCACCGATAACGGCAAGCTCCTGCTTCTCGGCGTTGACCTCGGCGGTCTCGGTACGATGATAGCCTCGCTCGCAAGCCTCATCTCATTCCAGATATACCGCAAGGCAGATGGCGCAAGACCTCTCTGCTACACGCTGTCCTTTACCGCAGTGAGCCTCGCAATGCTCGCGGTGCTCATACCGGCATCACTCCTGATGAGCTGAGAGTTGAGGCAACACCGCACAAAACCCGCCTGATGGCTTTGTACTGAATCTGCTTGCATATTTTCCGTCATCTTGCACAGAAATCCCTTGACATACGTCAGTATGCCTGCGGAATTTCTATACAATCTGACGAAAAATCTGTCGGCGCATCTTCAGCACAAGTTCTGTGCGGTGTTGCCTTGAAAGTTAAAAGGAACCTCCGCATTACTATGCACTGACAGCTTTCAGCTCTAAAGGGCAAAGTTGCATAAAATACGCAGTGTATTTTCAATAAATATGCGAGTTGAAATATGTGGAAATATATGTTACAATAGTATAATAACCCCCGGAATGTTCCGGCTTGCTAAGGAGACATCTATGAACATTGAAGTTACCCGCATAAACGAAGGTCTTTCCCTCGACCCTGCCGCCTACATCGACGCAGTGAACGAGGACTACATATACAGGATAAAGAAAATTGCCGAGAATATTGCCAAAAACCGCGATGAGAAACCGGTAATACTGCTCTCTGGCCCCTCCGGCTCGGGCAAGACCACTACCGCCCTCATTCTCGAAAAATTCCTCGATGATATGGGTCATGAGACCCACACCCTCTCGATGGACAACTATTTCTGTCCGCTCACCGAGGAGGAAAAGGCTCTCGCCGCTCTCGGAAAAGTCGATCTCGAATCCCCGAAACGGGTAGATGCCGACCTCCTCAACGAGCATATCCTCGCTATCAACCTCTGCGAGGAATTCGAGATACCGCAGTATGACTTCAAGACCTCGACCCGTAAATATACCGGCAGGAAATTCCAGCGCAAAAAGGGCGAGCTCGTCATCTTCGAGGGTATCCACGCCCTCAACCCGGACGTTATATTCGTTCCCGACAGCCGTCTCTGCAAGATATACGTCAGCGTCCGCACAAGGATAACCTGCGGCGATATAATCCTCCACCCCTCGCGCATAAGGCTCATGCGCCGCATGATAAGGGACAAGAATTTCCGCCAGCGCTCATTCCGTGAGACCATGAATATGTTCCACAGCGTCGAAGCCGGCGAGAACAAGTACATCATGCCCTACAAGCACCGCTCGGACTACGACGTTGACACCTTCATCGCCTATGAGCTCAGCGCCTACCGCAGCCACCTTCTCCGCCAGCTCAGCGAAATGACAGACGTTCCCGAGCTTGAAGACGTGGT
>Ga0310691_10003925_pt1 | contig 17206 bp, 24 predicted proteins | sample 176DNAGHGlowgp2_FD_203887 | JGI IMG/M metagenome (GOLD analysis project Ga0310691, IMG submission 203887) | Sheep rumen microbial communities from Palmerston North, Manawatu-Wanganui, New Zealand - 1766 DNA GHGlow gp2 (v2) (version 2) | ecosystem: Host-associated > Mammals > Digestive system >...
GAAAGCTCTCAAATAGATAAGTTAGAAGAATTTCCTTTACACTCTTCTTTAGTAACAGGTAAATGGGCTATTGATAAATATGGAGAAGGAGCTTATTTTATAGATACAGAATGGTTAGGTAAAGCTACTAACGATGTTTATCAGTTTTATTCTGATGAAGATCTAGAAGAGCTTTTTAATTCTTATAATGATATATAAATAACAAGGATTATGGTAATAAACAATAATAGAAACAGCAACAATAAGAGAGTGAGATTCATATCTTACACAGGCGAATATCCAAATCTATGTAGTGGTGTCTTAACCCTTGAAATAGACGGCAAGGAGTATAAGTTCGGACATGACTATTCCCATTATCGAAATGGCAATCACATGGATGAAGATCCAAACAATCCGAATTTTGAAGCATTCTGGTCTACTGGCGGTTGCATAGCAGGTACTATGGAGAATTTATATGCAGAAACTGGAGAATGGCAGATTGATGCTGATGATCTGCCAGAACAGTTTAGAGATTTAGCAGATGAAATAGACAGAGTCTTTAATGAGAATGTTGATTATGGCTGCTGCGGTGGTTGTATTTAACATAACAAACGAAATAAGGAAATAATAGGAAATAAAGGGGGAATTTCCCTTAAATAAAACACGAAGAACTATGGCATACAAATATACACACCACGACCATATATGCGAGTCTTGTGGTCATAAAATGGAGGATGGCGAGGATTACATTCAAAATGCTTTTAATGAAGTCTATTGCATAGACTGCTGGGAGAAAGGCTATGTTAAAGAACACGAGCCGTGGGCTGCTCACAACGAGCAAGAAGAAACGACTGAATATAACGAAATAAAGAAATGACTATGGAAAAGAAAACCAAAACTTGTAGGCAATACTCACACAGAGAGTGGTGACAATGCGGAGATAGTGTTATTCAGTATTGCGGAAAGCGAAAGAGCAACCGAACTTCTAACGGACTTTTGAAAATAAAAGTAACAAACACGGCTTGCAACCTCTTTGAGGATTGCGGTAAATAAAATGGAAAGAATATGAAAATAGAGAAATTGAAAAGAGCAAACGAACTTATGCAAATGATAGAGCGTTTAGACGGGAAAATAAAATCAATCATAGAAATCAAAGAACAAACAAACGAGGCTTGTTCGATAGTTGGTATGAACTTAAATTTTGTTAATGTAAAACGCATAAGTCAAACCTCATTTGGCGTATCAAATAATGAAATGAAGTTTATCATTAATTATATAATTGAATGTTGGCAAAAGCGAAAGAAAGAATTGGAAGCTGAATTTGAGCAACTATAACTAATAGTAAATAAAACTATGACAAAGAAATGGCACAAAGTGGCGGAAGATGACCTACCCAAAGAGGGCGGTAATTATTGGTGTAAATTAAAAGATAAATACATCCAAGGTAGTTCTCGTTATAAGCAACATTGCAACAATGGTTATTGTATTTTGCAATAGCTTCCTAAAAAGAAAGTATGGAATGTCAGATATAACACCGAAGTTGAGGCGTGGATTGAGTTACCAAAATATAACGAAGAATAAACTATGATAAATGAACAAATGATATTTTGTGTGTTAAAAGAACACACAATGACCAATAGGGAACAACTTGCCATGATGGCAGAATTGAAAGACGAGCAATTCGCAAAGGAAAAGCAAGCCTTAATAGACAAGGCTTGCGAGTGGCTACAAAAGCACATAAACGACTATCTTGTGAAAGGTCGAGATATTGATTATATGTTTGATGATTTTCGCAAGGCAATGAAAGGAGGTAAATTATGAGTAGTAGAGGAAAATGACGAATTAATTTGCATTGGAGGTTAAATTTAAAATTGATAAAGATATGAAAGAATTAAGTATAGAAGAAAAAGCAAAACGCTATGACAATGCCTTTGAAAGGGCAAAGGATTTTCAAAAAGTGAATGGTGCCGCTGGCTCTGCCGTTATCTCTGAGATTTTCCCAGAACTTGTAGAGAATGAGAGTAAGGATGAACAATTAAGAAAAAACTGTATTCATTTTCTTGAATTGCAAAAAAGCCATCATGCTGCAACCTTTGAGATTGAGGAATGTATTGATTGGCTTGAAAAACAAAAAGAACCTGAAGACAAGGGTGAAATCTCAGATGGATATCATACCTTTAACGAGTTATATCGTTATCGTATGTTATATAATGCCGCATTCTTCAATTTGTTGCCAAAAGAGATTGTTCACAAAAGCAAGAGGCACCACGATGGTGAGGAATGTTTTGGTGGCGGATGGTTTATCGTGATGGCAAACCTTCCAACTGGTCAAATCAGCAACCACTACGAACTCAAGGATTGGGATTTATTTCAGATACCCGAGAAAGAAGTCGCTGACGAATGGGACGGTCACACACCGCAAGAAGCAGCAGAAAGATTGCATGAATACTTGCTTGAAAAGCAAGGCGAGCAAAATCTTGCTAATTCTGCAAAAACTTGCAAGGATGAACCAAAGTTTAAAGCTGGAGATTGGGTGATAGACAAACAAGGCATTGTACATAAAATTGCCAATGTTGCAGAGATTGTTGCATCCAACATATATGGCTATGTTATTGTTGGTGGTGGCTATTTTAATGATAATACAGAAGGTGTAAGACGTTGGACTATTGAAGATGCCAAGGAAGGGGATGTGCTTGCATCGGGTGAAGTAATATTCGTTTTTAACAATATTCACGACTACAAGTTGAACTGCAAATGTTCAATTCATAAAGATGGTTCTGTAATAACCGAGCCATACGACTTAATGACAAGTACATTTTTTAGCGAGGTTTATCCAGCAACCAAAGAGCAGCGTGAATTCCTCTTTGCAAAGATGAAAGAGGCAGGCTATGAATGGGACTGTTATGCTAAAAGGATAATTTGTAGTGTAAATAAAAGTCTAAATGATTGAGCCTATATTTAAAGAAATAAGCGAGGAGGAGTATTACAAGCACACTAAGGAAGATGTGTGGGATTGGGATTCTCCGTATATTAAGCGAGCGTGTTATGACGGACAAGGTATATTTTATTTTATGAATAATCCAGAACCAATTGGTTATAAATATTACAAAGTTGTGGGATATAAACAAATTCTCATTGTTGATCCATCTACATATGACGATTTGAAAGACATAATAGAACAATAATTTATGAAAGGTTACACAGACTTAGAGCAAAGCAAGAAGCTGGCTGAGATTTTACCAATTAAAAGCGCAGATATGAAGTGGTTTGTACCAGCAGATAATGAGGGTGAATTCGTTGAAGAGGTCAGCCTTATAAAATATAAGTATGAATACAATCTGTTTGAAAAAGTGACAGATTGGGACGATACACCATACATTCCTTGTTGGAGTTTAGCTGCATTACTTGATATTCTACCACCTTCAGTACGTTTAGTTAGGACTCCTAAAGATTCACGTTGGTATTGTGAATGTAATGATGGTAAATATCAATGGTATGCAGGTTCTGGGAATGCAGATAACCCAATTGATACCTGTGTTGAAGTGATATTGAAGTTACATGAACAAAATTTAATTTAATTATGAAATATCTTTATGGAACAAATAGACAGTGCTTAAAGTATGTATTTAGGGTACTTGAAGAAGACAAACTTTTATGTCACATAGTACGCTAAAATACAATATAATGAACAAAAAGTTAGATTAGGAAGTTATACAAATAAAGAAGATGCTATAAAAGCAAGATTAGATGCAGAATTAAAATATTTTGGAAAATATAAATCACAGGTATTATGAAATTAATAAAATCAAAAGCTGAGCTTATAATTCAAAAAAATGGTATTAATGAATTATACAAACATATAGAAAAGTGTTCTAGAGTATGTTATAAATCTGAGGACAAAATAACTGAAAGTAGTGCTAAGCCATTTGTTGATAGAATGATTAAGTCGAACCATCTAGCCATGCTAGAGCATGGTACTGTGTATCTTAAAATACCAAATCATGGTGTTAAAGACGCTCCAGAAGATTGTATAGAAAGTTGGACTAGATATGAAAATAATCCTTATTCTAAATGTTGCGAAATTCCTTATAATGATCCTTATGAGCTATTTGTCACAACGAATTTTCGTGTGGTTCAAGAAAATGGGTGGCTAGACGATCTTAAATATTTATGTGAGCCAACTGAGTTTCATGAGAAGAGATATACTTTCAAGGTAACTACCTCTATAGGTGTCACTAGAGAGTTCAACAGGCATCGTGTGAATAGTATAGCGGAGCAGTCTACTCGATATTGCAACTACAGTAAGGATAAGTTTGGCAATGAGGTAACCTTTATTAAGCCATATTGGTTTAAAGAAAGCCAGTTACCTATAGATTTACATGTAGCACAACCTTCTTTTGAAAATGGAGCAGTCTTCTTTGAAAGACCTTATAAAGCATATCTAGGTGATACGGATACTATTGGGTATGATTGGCATAAAGAGGATTTCTTTATACATAGTTGTCAAACAGCAGAGCAATGTTATTTCTTAATGCTAAATGAAGGCGCTGCTCCGCAAGATGCAAGAGATGTTCTTCCTTTATGTACTGCAACAGAAGCGGTATATACAGCATTTGAGTCTGACTGGAGACACTTCTTTGACTTAAGACTTAGGGGTACTACAGGCAAGCCTCATCCTAATATGCAGGAGCTTGCTGAGTTAATGCATAAACAACTTAAACAAAAAGGAATTGAGTTATGAGCAACACATTTATATTATTAGCTTTAGTAGGTATAGTTATAATAACTATACTTTTAATAATTAGTATTTTAATAGTAATAGATGACTACAATGCAATACAAGGTTATTTAAATGAAATATTTAATAAAATATACAATAAAAAACCATTTATTATAAAACGCTTTACTATTGTAGGAACTGTATTCTTAATACTTCTTTTTGGTCTTTTTGTGTATATAGGATTCTTAACATATAAATTCTCTTCTAAAGAAAAATATCAAGAAGAAAGTACAGCTCTGGTGCTTCCTAATATAGAAAAATCAAATTTATTGTTAGAAGCTATTGCAGAAATAGAATCTAGAAATGATACCACAGCTCAGTCTAAAATATCTTCAGCTGCAGGACATTTGCAGATATTAAAAGTAACAGTAGATGAGTGCAATAGACTTTTAGGAGAACAAAAATATTCATACAAAGATAGGTACTCAAGAAAAGAGGCAGAAGAAATGTTTTGGATAATACAGGATAGATACAACCCTAAAGGAGACATAGAAACAGCCATAAGGTTGTGGAATGGAGGTCCTAATTATTCTAAAGAAAGTACTCAGGGATATTACGAGGCTGTTATGAAGGTCTATAATAGAAAACTAGATGAAAAATTGTTAGATATTGCAAAACACTATAAAGCATTAACACTATGAAAAGAGAAGAAGTAAATGAATTTTTATTAAAAATAAAAAATAAAAATCTTTTGCTTGAGCTTCCTACATCTTTTGGTAAGACAAAAATAGCTCTTGATATACTTAATAGTAAAATATCTTTAGATGCTAAAATATTAATAGTGATACCAAGGCTTATTTTGATTAATAATTGGAAAGAAGAATTCAGAAAATGGGGTTATGAAAACTATTTAAATAATACTCAATTTGTAACTTATGTGTCTTTACCTAAATTGTGTGATAATAGAATATATGATATAGTTATTTTTGACGAAGCGCATCACTTATCAGAAAGGTGTAGAGAAGCACTCTCTAACCTTAATTCTACTTATAACATTCTTTTATCAGCAACTGTAAATAAAAATATAAAGTATGAATTATCAAGAACTTTTTCAGATTTGTATACATATAAAATATCTACAAGAAAAGCAATTAATGAAGAAGTTTTACCAGACCCTACAGTATATTTAATACCATTACAGCTAGATAATACTAAGAATGATTGTACTATTATAAAAAATAAAAATCAAAAGTCTGCTATAAAAATAAAATATTCAGAAAGATTTAATTACACTAAAGTAAAAAATAAAAAGATCATCATAGAATGTACTCAAAAACAATATTATGAAGACTGTTCATCTATGATAGCCTGGTGTAAAAATAGATCTCATATTGAAATATTTAAAAATATGTTTTTAAGAAAGTCTGGAGAAAGATTAAAATGGCTTAGTGAGCAAAAAACAGAAATCATCAAAAGCATATTGAAGCATCTTGAGAATGAAAAAACTTTAACTTTTTGTAATAGTATTAATCAGACAAAAGAATTAGGTAAATACTGTATAAATTCTTCTAAATCCAAAAAAGAAAATGATGAAAATATAACAAAATTTAATAAAGATAAAATCAAACATATTACCTCTTGTAATATATTAGACGAAGGTATCAATTTGCAAAATTGTAAAGTAGGAATTTATGCATCTTTAAACTCTTCTGAAAGAATGGTAAAACAAAAACTTGGAAGATTGTTAAGGCATAAAAAACCTATAATAATAATACCTTATTATAAAAATACAAGAGATGAAGAGCTTGTAAAAAAGATGTTAGAAGACTACAACAAAGATTTAGTATACACAGTAAGCAATATTACTGATATTAAAATAACATAATATGAAATATGTATTAAACTTAGATGAAATAAGAAAAGGAGAAATTCCTATTAATATGGCTTTGTATCTAATATCTATATATTTTGAAGCAGAGATTCAAAATAATCAATTAGAAGATAAAGCCAGAGCAGAGGGTTATCTTACCACACAATATGGTAAAATAGTGCTTACAGTAGAGGGAATTAATCTAGTAGAAGACGTCTTTCTTAACTCTGAATTTAAAGAGTCTTTTTCAGAAGAAGATAGATATGATAATCTAGCTAAGAAATTACAAGAGTTATTTCCTAAAGGTAAAAAGCCAGGAACTAACTATATGTGGAGAGATTCTTATTCTATAATAGCTAGGAAACTAAGAACTGTAGTAAAGAAATTTGGTATAGGTTTTACAGATGAAGAAGCTATTTTGGCTACTAAAAAGTATGTAGATTCTTTTAAAGGTGACTATAGATATATGCAGTTATTAAAGTATTTTATACTTAAAAAGGATACTACTACGTTGGAAGAAAACTCTCAGTTTCTTAGCTATTTAGAGAATTTAAATGACGCAGATATTGATGCAGATAACCCGAGCAACGATTGGACAATTGAATTAAAATAATTATGGGATTAATACAAAGAACTATAGATTATCTGCAACAAAGAAGAGAAAAAATTATAGAAGGAGGTATTAATAGTATTCCTACACCATTTCCTAGATTTGCAGATGATTTTATAGGTATAGAACAAGGCAAATTTGTAGTTATTACGTCAACGACAAAGGGGGGTAAGACGCAATTTACATCTTTCACTTTTTTGTACACTCCTTTATTATATGCTTATTATAATCCTGATAAAATAAGAGTTAAGTTCTTTTATTACTCTCTTGAAGAAACTCCTGAAGATGTAACACAAAGATTCATGTCTTTCTTGCTTAATAAACTAAGCAGGGGGGAGATAAGAATATCTACAACAGATTTACAATCTTCTCACAATGATTCTCCTTTGAGTCAAGAAGTGTTAGATACTCTTCAAGAAGGTGAGTATAAAAAGATCTTAGAGTTCTTTGAGTCACATGTAGAGTTTTCTCAATCTAGAAATCCTACAGGTTGTTATAATGAAGTAAAAAAGTATATGGAGGAGCATGGTACTGTGCATAAAAAGAAAGCAAAAGCAAAAGGCAGTATGGGAGAAACTATAGAAGTAGAAGCATTTGACTATTATGAGCCAAATGACCCTGATGAGTTTGTTTTTGTTATATGGGACCATGCAAGTTTAACTCAAATTGAAAGGGGGTTGACTTTAAAACAAAGTGTAGATAAATTATCTGAATATTTTGTAATATTAAGAAATAGATATAGAGTATCTCCTGTATTAATTCAGCAACAAATCTTTGAGAATGAATCTCTTGATGCCTTTAAAGCTAATAAACTTAAACCTACAGCACAGGGCCTCGCGGATTCAAAGTATTCGGCAAGGGACTGCAATTTGCTTTTAGGATTATTTAGTCCTTATAAGCATGAACTCCCAGAGTATTATAAATACGATATTACTAAATTAAAGAATAATTGCAGATTTCTTGAAGTAATATTAAATCGTGGAGGCAATGTTGGGGGTACTATTGCTTTGTTTTTTGATGGTGCTACTTGTAATTTTTCAGAGTTACCACCACCAGATGATAAGACTAAGCTACAAATAGTTTACAACTATTTAGATAAAATCAGGAATAAAAATAAAAACAAATCATTTACATTATTTGCACAAGGTATCATTAATAAATTATTAAAACATGTCTAAAATTTTAGTATTAGCCAAAAGTGGCTTTGGTAAAACAACATCTATTGGAGAAATTCCAGAGTTGAATTTAAAGGGATTAGACCCTAAAGTGACTTATATTATAAGTTGTGTTAATAAGCCCCTACCATTTAGAGGAGCAAACAAAAAGTATGTAGTAACTACAACAGCAGAGATAGCAAGAGGAAATAGAATTATAACTAACGATGCTAAAGAAGTTGCTAATATCATTAATATGTTAGCTAACCCAAATTCTCCTTATACTAACATAGTCTTAGATGATATGAATTATATGTCTCAAGATTATTATATGAAAAACGCTTTAAAGGGAGGTTGGGATAGAGTGTGTGTCCCTGCTTAAAGTAATTTAAGTGAAAATAATTGGATAAAAACGGTGAAGAGATTTGCATGTCTTATAATATATTTATATATTTGCCAACCAAATATATAATAATTATGAGAAACTTTATACCTAATAAAAAAGAGCATGTAAGCAATTATTTTAAAGTAATAGACTCAGAAGTAAAAGCTTATATACTTGGATATATTGTAGCAGATGGTTCTATAGAAGAATCAAAAAGAAAAGAAAGACCTAGTAAATTAGTAAGACTTAGATTTGGTTGTATTACAGAGGATGATGAGATACTTAGATTAATACAAAAGGAGATAGCTCCTAATAATAAACTAAGGTTTTATCAGCCAAAAAGCCCTAATCATAAACAAGTTACTATTTTTCAAGTATGTGATAAAGAACTTATAAATGATTTAAGAGTATTATATAATATTCAACCAAGAAAAACCTATGATTCTAATTTTGAATTTCCTAATATTCCCAAAATGTATGAAAGAGATTTCATTAGAGGATTCATTGATGGAGATGGTTCTATAGGAGATAAACATTTTAGTATGGTATGTAACTCTCCTAAATTTGCAGAACAAATTAAAAATAAATTTTTAGAAGTTATACCAGAACTTAAATGGGTTATATACAAAGAAACTAGAAAAACAACTCCTTATTGGAGTCTACATTTTAGTTTTAATATAAAAGTAAGAAAACCTATTTATGATTATCTATATAATAATGCTACAGTATTTCTTAAAAGAAAAAGGGATAAAGCACTTAATGCCGTGCTAAATGCAGTAGATAAAAGGACTGCACAGTGTAGAGCGTAGGAGGTGAACCTTAAAAAGAATATAATCCTCCCAAGAGTACCCAACTCCTATTTTATAGGATGAAAATGTACGCCGAACTATATCAACAATGCAAGAAGATATAGAACTACAAGATAAAAAACTTGTAGGATAACAAAATGACACCTAAAGTTATAGGATTTAATATGGGTTTGGTGTTTGATGCTATCAACAATATTCCAGAGTCAAAGAACATTATTTGTTTAGCTCACTATGAAGAATACAAAGATAAAAATGGAGACAGTATTTCTTATAAGTATAAAGCTACTGGTAATATGGTAGATTCTTATATTACGCCTGAGGGAAAATTTGAAATTGTTCTCTATGGCAAGGCTCATTATGATGACAAAGAAAAGAAATCTATTAGAGAGTTTGTAACTAATGATGATGGAGTATATCCTGCAAAATCTCCTGTAGGAATGTTTGACCTTTACATTCCAAATGATTTAGGCTATGTAGTAGATAAAGTACAAGAATACTACAATGGCTAATTAATAATTAATAAAAACAAAAAAAAATTACTAACCAATTTAAATAAATAATTATGGATAACAAGTTTAATAAGTTTTTTATTGCAAGTCTTAAGAGAACAGCTATGAATGTTTCACCTCTTATTAGAAAGAAGCAAAAGTTGGAGGAGACTATTAACGCTAAGTTAGCAGAAATTGAGGATATTAACAAGCAGATAGAAGTATTTGATACTCCTGTAAAAGATATGACAGGAGGATTTGGTATTGAAGATCTTATTACAAGAGTAGTAGAAACTAATGTAGATAAGGAAGGCAAAGAGATTAAGGTTACTAAGTGGGTATTAAAGTATCCTGACACAGTAGTACCTCCTGCAGAAGATACTAATTTTGAGCCTTCTGTGAATAACAATGAGGGAACATCTTATAATGAGAATGAAATATCTCTTAACTAATTAATAAAACTAATTAAAACTAATTAAAACTAATTAAAATTAATAATAACCACTAAAATTTTAAAATTATGGCTTTTGGACAAGGACAAACAAGTAATGAGGGTGTAAGCATCAAGAGATTTATAGGTGTAGCAGCATGTAATGTATTAGGAGTAAATCCTAATAAGGCAGCTCTTGAAAAGATTTATGGTACCACTTTAGAGAAGGAACCAGAGTATATTGGAGAAGTAGAAATAAATGGTAAAAAGATTAAGCAGGTAAGAATAGACTTTATTGTTAAGCCTGATTCAGAAAAATATTTAGATTCTTCTAACAAACCTGTAGATTTTACTTCTAAAGTTGCTATATTTGTGCGTAATTCTTACAGATATAATAAAGACAATACTAAAGTGCAGGTAATTGATAAATATGGTAGAACTGCTTGGGTTACTATTGAGCAGGCTAAAACTAATGAGATTCCTGTTTATAGTAACGGACCTGCAAATATTGACAAGGATTACAGACCTGCTTACATAGGAGAAGAAGAGTTAGTTAATTTCATTAAGACTTATCTTGGCATTCCTAGTATAGATAAGTGGGCAGATGGTAAGATAGTAGGTAAGATAGACAATCCAGAGGATGCTGAAGCTAGATTGGATAATATTAGCAAGTATTTTGATGGAGACTTCTCTGAGCTGTCTACTATTATCAACTATCAACCTAATAATAAGATTAAGATTCTGTTTGGAGTAAGAAATACTGAAGATGGAAAGACTTATCAGTCAACTTATACTAGAATGTTCTTAAAGTCTTTTGCTTCAGATTATAGTAGATTGGAGAAAGATGTAAAGCAGGCTCAAGAGTCTGGAGCTCTTAGTACTACAGAATTTGAGTTTACAGATTTGCACGAGTACACAGTAAAGACTACAGATTTCACAACTCCTTCAGAGAATAACACAGATGCTTTGCCTTGGTAAATAATTAAAAATTATGTCCTTCAGTACAGGAAATCCGACTATTTCTTTACAAGAAATGATAGAACAAATAAATGAATTTGAAGCTATTCAAGTTTATTTAGGAGTAAAGAAAATACCATGTTTTATTAACAGTCCATTAAGAGAGGATAAAAATCCTTCTTTTGGACTTTATAGTAATGATGGTATAAAAGTTTTCTGGACTGATTTAGCCACAAATAAGAAGGGAGGTCTTTATGACCTTCTTTCTTTACTGTGGGGACTAAATTTTGCAGACACAGTCAAGAAGGTATACAAAGATCTTTGTAACCATTCTGGTAAAAAAATACAGAACAAAAAGATAAAATATAAATCTTTAAAAGAAACTGTTGACACTAGTGATTTACAATGTAAAATAAGAGATTGGCAACAGTATGATATAGAATATTGGAACTCGTATGGAGTGCCTTTGAAATGGTTGAAATATGCTGAAGTATACCCTATATCACACAAAGTAATAATTAAAGGAGAAAATAAATATATTTTTAATGCTGAGAAATATGCTTATGCTTTTGTAGAAAGAAAGGAAGGTAAGGTTACACTGAAAATTTATCAACCTTTATGTAAAGATAAAAGATATAAATGGTCTAATAAACATGATAAAAGCGTTATATCTTTATGGGCTAAAATACCTGAAAAAGGAGATAAATTAATTATATGCTCGTCTTTAAAAGATGCTTTATGTGTTTGGGCAAATACAGGAATACCTGCAATAGCTGTCCAAGGAGAGGGATATAGTATAAGCAATACTGCTATAGAAGTGTTGAAACATAGGTACAAAGATATTATTATATCTTTTGATGGAGATATAGCGGGATTATTAGATGCACAATCTTTATCTGCACAAACAGGTTTTAAGTATTTAAATTCTCCTAAAATAGACAAAGCTAAAGACTGGTCTGATATATATCATTATTTTGGTAAAGAAAGGTTTTTAAAAGAGTTTTTTAATTTAATAAAATAATTTAACTATGACAAGAACAGAATTGTATCAAGCAATTAAGCAACTTGGTTTGCAAGATGTAGTAAAAAATACTACAGGTAAGAATTTCACACAGGTTTCTAATACTGAATTAGAGGCAATTGTTACTAAAGCTAAAACAAAGAAAGCTAAGAAAACTTGTTCTAAACCTTCTACTAAGAAGTGTGGAACTATCAAGAAGGACGTATCAAACCCTTCAACTTTCTCTGAGTGTCTTATAGCAGTAGTAAGTATTTTTGTGGCTAAGAAGTTTCTTACAGAAAGAGAAGCAAATGAAATTTTAAAGTTTTTACTGTAATAACCTAAAGTAATAATTTAAAAGGGAGAAGTTTCTACTTCTCCCTTTATTTGTTTTATAAATATTATGATACCTAATTTACAATTAAACAAAGAAGCTGAATACATAGGAGAGATACAAGAGAATAGAGTCGGCATAGACACTAATAATATTAATTTTATCACTTCTCTTCTTACTTCCAATTTGTATTCTAACCCTATAGAATCCTTTTTAAGAGAAACTATTTCTAATGCACGAGATTCTCATATAGAGGCAGGTATAAATAAACCTATTCTTTTATTAATAGAATCAAATGGAAAATCAAAACAATGGGGTTATGATTCTTTTACTTTATCTGTTAGAGATTATGGAACTGGTGTGAGCCCAGAAAGATTTGATAAGATTTATAAAAATATAGGAAGTTCTACCAAAAGAGAAAGCAATGACTATATAGGAATGTTCGGTAAACAAATAAAATAGTTGGAAACTTAAAACAAATCACTGATAGTGTCTATAGTTCAAAATTTATATTAACTTTGTGTAGAATATACTACATATATGAATTATAAAAATGAATTAAGCGTTATTGACACACAAGAAAAAGCCTATTTACTAGGTCAAATATACGGAGATGGTTATAATGGGTGTGTTAAAGGCAGTTATAAATTTGCTATGGCAAGTATTAATACTGATATTGAAGTATATAAAAAGTTAGCAGATTTATTTCCATTTTTAAAACTAAAAACATACAGTTCTCATTCTAATATGATATATTTAGAAAATCACGAGAAATCTTTGTATTTAGATTTAAAAAATTTAGGAATGCTATCTAATAAAACTAAAAAAGATATTACTGGGGAGTTCCATTTTCCTAATTTAAGAGAAGATTTAATTTTTCATTTTATTAGAGGATATTTTGATGCAGATGGTTCTGCTTGGTATCCTACTAGAGTAAGAAGCAGAAATAATCTTCATATTGAATTTGGATGTGCTACTAAAAATTTTCTTTTAAAACTAAAAGAAATTTTGGATACCAATAATATTCATTTTACTTGGAGAGAAAGAATCAAAAAAGCTGGAAATGGAAAATATTATTACAGCTATATATTATTTTCTTCAAATAGAGAAATATCTTTGAAGTTTGCTAATTATATTTATAAGGATGCAAGTATCTACCTTCCATATAAATATAATAAATGCTATGAAACACCTGTATACAGGCCTACTGCTAATAAGTTATATGGCTCTTGTCCTTATTGTAACAGTGTTCGTATAACTAGATGTGGTGTCAGAAATAACAAACAAAGACTTTATTGTAGTGATTGTAATAAGCGTTTCATAAGACCTATGCCGAATTAAAATCCCTGAAAAAAATCTGGAAGACTGAAATGTTAATCAGACCTGAAGTGTATATTTAAAAGTATACACAGGGGCAACGCATAGAGATTGAAACTTAGAAATAAGAATATAATATCTCCACGAGGCAGGGATACTAGAAATAGTAAAAAGATATGCTGAACTTACACAAATAAAAGTGTAAGAATAGTAAGATAAAAAACTTACTAGATAACAAATGATAGGTCGTTTTGCCGCACTCTCATGTGCTGATACTGCTGCTATTAATTCTTACTATAATGGTACTAAATATTCTTATATAATGTATAAGAATGGCAATGGTATTAATATAGATAAAATAGGAGAAGAAAGTAATAATTATGAGAATGGTTTAGAGGTAATTGTAGAAGTTGACTCTACATCTAAGGAATTAAGTAACTCTATTAAAAAATTAATCTTATTTGAAAATCTTTGGATAGAATTAAAATCAAATTCAAATTCTTATATATTAGAGGACGCTATAAAAGAATTTAATAGAAAAAAAGTTCTTAATTATAATACTTTTTCTTATTGTGATTTAATATATTATGATAATTATTTTAAAATAGGGCAAGTTCTATATCCAATAGACAAAGAAAAATTAGAAGAAGCTAAAGTAGATACTCTTGAGACTAAAGGACTTTTAATAAATCTTCCAATAGGCAAAGTAGATATTACTCCAAATAGAGAGAATTTACAATATACTAATGCTACGTTGGAAATAATCAAAGAAAAGATAGCAGAAACAAAAAAAGAATTACAAGAAATTTTCATTAAAACAATAAACAAAGATTATTCTTTATACCAACTATATAGCATCTTATGTGATCATTCATATTATATAAATATACCATCTTATATGGATGAATCAAAATGCTGGAGTATCAGGACTACTGATATAACTCTGACAGATTGTTCTCCTACAATAAATAATAAAAAACTTCCTAAAAACTTCATAGACTTTTTAAGAGATATATCTTCTTTTAAAGTACCAGAAGATTGTATTTATAAAACTAAAGGAGGCAAGGAAGTTACTTTTAATCAACTATTAAGAACTAGTGTTGCTCTCTACTCAAAAGAAGATAAAATCACCTCTTCTACTACTTTAGACTATTTTGTAAAAGATAAAAGATATTTAATACTTGCTTATAACAAAACAGAAGAATTTTTCGATAATATAAAATATCAAGTAAGAAGTAGTTGGGCATATAAACAAAACAATATAGACTATGATGTTGATGCATGTGTAGAATTCTTAAAAGAAGTATGGGTGCCTACAAAGATTTCTAATAGTGCAGTACCTGAAGAGTTTAAGAAAAAAACTTCTACTCCAAATGTATCAGATAACAAAATTACAGTAAGACACTATCAATATGGATCGTACGGCGTGTATTATTTGTCTAGTATTTTAAGTTTTAATAGCCTCATATTATACAGCACAAATACTCAAGAAGATTCTTATATAAGAAAATTAAGTAATGCACTGTACGATATACATATAATAACTTTAAAACAAAAAGATTTAGCTTGTGTACAAAATAAGAAAAAGTGCGTGCCACTAGAAACTTTTTTAACTGCTAAAAATAAATTTTTTACTAAATTAGCTACAGCTTCTGTTATTAAAAAGAGTTATATCGGCTGTGATAATATCAGTGAGATGCCTGTTTATTTAAAATATAGAAAGTATTACTCTAAATATTTAAGAATATTGTCTAATGTATTTTCAGATAGTTTCTTGAATTCTATAATAGAGAGATATATTAAAAATGACTGGCTTATACACTCTGATATAGAACAATTTGCTTTAACAAAACAAGATAAAGAGTTGTGGAGGATTTATAATAAGTATACATACAATCCTAACCTGCTAGTAAAATATTTTATGAGGCTTAAACACAAAGATTTATTAACTAATTCTAAAATAAAATTATGAAAGTATTTAAAACACCTAATTTCATTTTTATAAAGTTCTCTGATGGACAAGAGTTTTCTAAAACTACTACTTCTGAAGAGATTGAGAGTATTTGGAATAAAGCAGAAACTTTGGAAGAAAATCAGCTAGAAGACCTTCTTTTAGGAGCTACAGCAAATAAAGAAGAGTTCCTTAATAGAATTAAAAATTCTTCTGTTCTGACTTTGAGAGGCAATTCTATCTACATGCTGGATATTTCAGAGCTTAGTATACCTGAAGATTTTGCTGAAAAGATTTTAGAGGCAGAAGAGTCTGGAGACACTAAAGAATTGCTTAAGTATAAGAATTTCTGGACCCTTATTTCTTTAAATCCTGATTCTAGAGTAAGAAATAATATATTCTGGTTTATCAGAAAGTGGGATATGCAAATATCAGAATCTGGTTTTATTATAGGTTATAGAAATGCTACTCTTAGAAGAAATTCAGAAACAGGTTTAACTACTGAAGAAACTAAAGACATTATTAATCACTACTACAAAGCTAAATACCTTGATAAGGTAGACCCAAATAGCTTAATGGTATTTACTTCTCTTTCTAAGAATCCTATTTCTTTGCAAAAAGCTTATGATGAGGCTGTTGAGAATGGCAAATCTCCTGTATATACAGATTGTCACAGTCATACTACAGAGATTAGATTAGGTCAACCTGTAAGTATGCCTAGAGAAAACTGTGATGCAGAGCAAGAGAACAGTTGCAGTAGAGGACTTCATGTAGGTAGTAAGGGATGGCTTAAACAAAATTATTTTGGTGAAGTAGGTATGCAAGTTCTTGTTAATCCTGCCAAAGTAGTTGCAGTACCTACTATTGATGATTATGGAAAGATGAGGTGCTGTGAGTATCTGCCAGTAGCTCTTATTGATTATGATGAGAATGGTGATATTATAGAGCCTGAATGCAATCTTTATAATGATATAAAGTATCTGCAGACTCTTAGTTATGAGGGGGAAATTAATAATGAAGATTTGGATCATTATGCAGTAGAGCTGCCTATCAGCAGAGAAGAAATGTATAACAACATCTTAAAGAGATTGGCTGGAAATTTTTAATACTATATGGGCAGGGAGAAATCCCTGCTCATTCTACTTGTTATGCAAACACAAAATAAAAAGATAAAAAATGCTACTGCTAAAACTTATAACGGC
>Ga0310691_10003926_pt1 | contig 17195 bp, 16 predicted proteins | sample 176DNAGHGlowgp2_FD_203887 | JGI IMG/M metagenome (GOLD analysis project Ga0310691, IMG submission 203887) | Sheep rumen microbial communities from Palmerston North, Manawatu-Wanganui, New Zealand - 1766 DNA GHGlow gp2 (v2) (version 2) | ecosystem: Host-associated > Mammals > Digestive system >...
GCCATGATCCAGCTCTCGCTCTTCCTGCTCTTCGGCGGCGCCACGCTCGTCGGGTACGGCGTCTTCGCCCTCGCCGAACTCGCCGCAAACCGCCTGCGTAAGGCGAAGAGAGACGCCAAACGGGGTGACCTCGCGGCGCGCAAGGCGCTCCACGTCCTGCACGACCATGCCCGGCACCGGGCGCCGACGGCGGAGATGCTCCGCAAGTACTGGCTCGCATCCCGCACGTCGCTCGAAGGCAAGATCCTGCTCGGTTCGCTCATGGGCGACCTCGCCGTCACGGTGGACGCCTCCTACGTCCGGGGCGACGACGGGGAGATCGTCGGCCGGCAGGGCGGCATCAAGGGCTGGATGGAGAAAAACGCGCCGGACCTGATGCGGCACTACAAGACGCTCATGCACTACAAGGCGGTGGCGGACAAATTCCGGCTCTACTGCGGAATCCAGGAACCGGACGGGGCGGAAGAGGCGCTGGGGGTCACGATCCCGGAACACGCCGCGACGGCGCTTCCCAAGCAGGAGCGGCACCCGAAAGCGGCGGAATTGCTCGCGACGTGCCGGACGATGACGGCGGTGCATGCGGTTGTCTGCGACGGCCTCGGCCTCGTACGGGTGAGACGACGGACCGCGTAAAATTAAGATTTAAAAATATGCTTGCAATCAAATGAAAACAATGCGAGAATTCGGTCAGAGCGAGAGGGCGAAGGGGGTGGAATCGTGAAGTTCGGGGCGGTTTGTGGTCAAAGCCGAGGGCGGCGGTTGCGAGCCGTGGCGGTTCGTGGTTCAAAGCCGCGGGGCGGCGGTTGCAAGCCGGGGCGGTTCGTGGTTTAATGCCCGGCGTCGCGCGCAACGGCGCGCGGAATGCATCCACCACACGAAAGCGAAACCGCAATGCGCTGGTCGAAATCCCTGATTTGCACGCTCCGCGAAGATCCCAAGGACGCGGAGATCGTTTCCCACAAACTCATGATGCGCGCCGGGCTGCTCGTCAAGCTCGAAGGCGGCCTCTATTCGTATTCGCCGCTCGGCGTGCGGGTCCTGCACAAGGTCGAGCGGATCGTCCGCGAGGAAATGGACCGCGCGGGGGCCTGCGAAGTCCTGTTCACCGCGCTTCAGCCGATCTCCCTCTGGGAGGAATCCGGGCGCGCCGGAATCATGGGCAAGAGCATGTTCCGCCTCAAGGACCGCAACGAGAGCACGATGGTCCTCGGCCCGACGCACGAGGAGGTCGCGACGGATTACATGCGGACGCTCGTTTCGTCGTACCGCCAGCTTCCTGCGACGATCTACCAGATCCAGACGAAGTTCCGCGACGAAATCCGCCCGCGTTTCGGCCTGATGCGGTGCAAGGAGTTCGTCATGAAGGACGCCTACTCCTTCGACCTCACGTCCGAGGACGCCGACGTCTCCTACCGGAAGATGTACGACGCCTACCTGCGCATCTTCCGCCGCTGCGGGCTCGACGCGCATCCCGTCGAAGCCGACACCGGCGCGATCGGCGGCAACCATTCGCACGAGTTCATGGTGCTCGCGCCCTCCGGCGAGGACGGGATCCTGCACTGTCCGCAGTGCCACTACGCGGCCAACCAGGAGCGCGCGGAGCGCCAGGCGCCGCCCTGCGACTGGTCGAAGCCCTCCGCCGAACCCCGCGCGAAGGTCGCGACGCCCGGCGCCCACACGGTCGACGAGGCGGCCGCCGCGCTCGGCATCCCGTCCGACCAGGTCGTGAAATCGCTCGTCTACGTCGCCGACGGCAAGCCCGTCATGGTCCTCGTGCGCGGCAATGCGGACCTCTGCGAGCCGAAGCTCCGCCGCCTGCTCGGCGCCGCCGAACTCGAAATGGCCGATCCCGAGACGACGGCGAAGGCCGCCGGCCCGTTCGGCTCCATCGGCCCGATCGGCGTCTCGATCCCCGTCTACGCCGACAACGCGCTCAAGGAAGCGCGCGACATGGCCGTCGGCGCGGGCGAGGACGGCTTCCACGTCGTGCACTGCAACCTGATGGACGACGCCGACGTCAAGATCGCCGCGTGGGGCGACCTCGCGAGCGTCGTCGCCGGAGACCGCTGCCCGCATTGCGGCGCGCCTCTCCAGCTGGAGCGCGGCATCGAGGTCGGGCACGTCTTCAAGCTCGGGCTCAAGTACACGAAGTCGATGAAATTCACCGTCCTCGACTCGAACAAGCAGTCCGTGACGCCGGTCATGGGCTGCTACGGCATCGGCGTTTCCCGTACGGTGCAGGCCATCGCCGAGCAGAACAACGACAAGGACGGCATCGTCTGGCCCGCGTCGGTCTCGCCGTTCCAGGTCGCGCTCCTTTCGCTCGATCCCGCGAACGAAGCGGTTTCCTCCGCGGTGGACGCGCTCGAAAACGCGCTCGAAGCGTCCGGGACGGACGTCCTCGTGGACGACCGCGCCGAGCGCCCGGGGATCAAGTTCAAGGACGCCGACCTCGTCGGCTGCACCCTCCGCGTCACCGTCGGCGCCCGTTCGCTCGAAAAAGGCGGCGTCGAGGTCCGCGTGCGCAAGAACGGCGAGACGTTCCTCGTCCCCGTCTCCGAGGCGCCCGCGAAGATCCGCGAGCTGCTCGCCGGCCTGTAGGCCCGCCGGTTTTCCGGCCTTTTCCGGCCGCGGCGTCCGCACGCCGCGGCTTTCTGCTATCATGGCGGCCATGGACAACGTGGCAACTCTCGCCCGCGCCGCGCACGCCGCGGCGGGCAAACTCTCCGGGACGCCGGGGCCGGTCCGCGACGAGGCCCTCCGCGCGATGGCCGTGGCGCTCCGCGAAGACGCCGCCGCGATCTTCGCGGCGAACGCCGAAGACGTGGCGGCGGCGCGCGCCGAATCCCTCGCGGCGCCCCTCCTTTCCCGTCTTTCGCTCGACGAAAAGAAGCTGGAGGGCCTCGTCGAAGGCCTCCGCGCCCTCCGCGCGCTTCCGGATCCGGTCGGCCGCGAAACGCTCCGCACGGAGCTCGCTCCCGGACTCGTGCTTTCGCGCCGGACGTGCCCGATCGGGACGATCGGGGTCGTTTTCGAATCGCGACCCGACGCGCTCGTGCAGATTTCCTCCCTCTGCCTCAAAAGCGGCAACGCCTGCCTCCTCAAGGGCGGGCGCGAGGCGTTGCGGACGAACCGCGCGCTGTTCGCGTCCCTTTCCCGCGCGGCGGCTTCCGCCGGGATTCCGGACGGATGGGCGGCGCTGCTGGAATCGCGCGAGGACGTTTCCGCGATGCTCGCGCTCGACCGGGACATCGACCTGCTGATCCCGCGCGGTTCCAACGAGTTCGTGCGCCGGATGCAGGAGAGCACCCGCATTCCGGTGATGGGGCACTCCTCCGGCATCTGCCACCTCTACGTGGATGCCTCGGCGGACGTCGCCATGGCCGTCCGCATCGCGGTCGACGCCAAGACCCAGGCCCCGGCGACCTGCAATTCGATCGAAACGCTGCTCGTGCACCGCGACGCCGCGCCGGACTTCCTGCCGGCGCTTGCGCGGGCCATGGCGGAAAAAGGCGTCGAATTGCGGGCGGACGCCGCCGCGCTTCCGTTCCTCCCGGGCGCGGCGCCCGCGACGGAGGCCGATTGGGACGCCGAATACCTCGCCCCGGTCCTCGCGGTGAAGACCGTCTCCTCGCTCGACGAGGCCGTCGCGCACGTGAACGCGCACGGCTCCCACCACACGGACGCCATCGTCGCGCGCGACGAAGCCGCCGCGTCGCGCTTCCTTTCCGGCGTCGATTCGGCCGACGCCTTCTGGAACTGCTCCACGCGCTTCGCCGACGGGTTCCGCTTCGGGCTCGGCGCGGAAGTCGGCATCTCGACCGGCAAGCTCCACGCGCGCGGCCCGGTCGGGCTCGAAGGCCTCACGACGTACCGGTGGCTCCTGCGCGGCACGGGGCAGACCGTCGCGCCGTTCGCGGAGGGGACGATGCGCTTCACGCACCGTCCGCTGCCCCTGCAGGGCGCGGAGTAGCCGCCGTGGCGACGCCGAACCCGACCGACTGGGTGAACCGCGCGAGCGCCGGGGCGTCCCATGCGAGCCGCGAGGCGCGCATGCGGCGCTTCGCGGCGTTTCTCGAAGCGGATCCCGCCGGGCGGCGCGGCGCGACGGTCGTCGACGCCGGCGGCACGCTCGGATACTGGCGCGAATGGGCGAAGCTGCTTCCTCCCGGGGCCGTTTCGCGCATCGACGTGGTAAATCTCCCGGGCCAGATGCGCGAGCTGGCGGGGCGCACGCTGGAGCAGGACGGCGTGGCGCTGCGGTTCGTCGCGGCGGACGTGACCACCGGGGAGGGGGCCTCCGCGCTTGACGCGCGCTACGACGTGGCCCATTCGGTCTCGACGATCGAGCACGTCGGCGACGCGGCCGCGCAGGCCGCCTTCGCGGCCGCGCTCCGCCGGCTCGGCCGCAGGGTGTGGGTGCAGACGCCGGCGAAGGAATTCCCGCTCGAAGCCCACTTCCGACTTCCGTTTTTCGCGTGGCTCCCCCTTCCGGTCCGCGCCTTCTTCAACTGGCGCTTCCGGCTCGGCGTGATGCCGCGGCACCGCGACTGGCGCGAAGCCGTGGCGTTCTGCCGCGACACCCGCCTGCTCACGCGCCGCGCCTTCGCGCGGCTCTTTCCCGGATGCGACGTCTGGACCGAGCGCTGCGCCGGTTTCCCGAAGTGCTACCTCGCCTCCGGTCCCGGCTCCGCGGAGGCCTGACGAGGCCGCCGAAACGCCGGGTTTGCAAATCGGGGAGAGGGCGGTATAATCCGGCGCATGAACATCCTGGTCACCGGCGCGGCCGGGTTCATCGGCGCCGCGCTTTCCGCGAAACTCCTCGATCTCGGGCACGAGGTCGTCGGGTTCGACGATTTCAACGACTACTACGATCCGGCGCTCAAGGAGGCGCGCGCGGCCCTGCTCGCGCCGCGCGCGGGCTTCCGCATGGTCCGCGGCGACCTTGCGGACGAAGCCGCGGTGAAGGCCCTGTTCGCCGGCGCGAAATTCGACGTGGCGGTGAACCTCGCCGCGCAGGCCGGGGTCCGATACTCGCTCGTAAATCCCGGCGCGTACGTCCGGAGCAACCTCGTCGGGTTCGTCAACGTCCTCGAAGCGTGCCGCCATTGCGGCGTGCCGCGCCTCGTCTACGCGTCGAGTTCCAGCGTGTACGGCGGCAACGAAAAGATGCCGTTTTCGGAGGACGACCGCGTGGACGCCCCGGTGAGCCTCTACGCCGCCACGAAGAAGAGCGACGAGCTGATGGCGCACGTCTATTCGCACCTGTTCGGCCTCCAGACGATCGGCCTGCGGTTCTTCACGGTGTACGGGCCGTGGGGCCGTCCGGACATGGCGCTCTGGCTCTTTTCCGACGCCATGCTCTCCGGCCGGCCGATCAAGCTCTTCAACCGCGGGAACATGCGCCGCGACTTCACGTACATTGACGACATCGTGCGCGGCGTCGTTTCGTGCGTCGAGTCTCCCGACCTCGGGCGGGAGGAGATTTTCAACATCGGCAACAACCGTCCGGAGGAGCTCGGGCGGCTCGTGGACGTCCTTGCCGCGGCCCTCGGCGTGGAGCCGAAGAAGGAACTGCTGCCGATGCAGCCGGGCGACGTGCCGGCGACGTACGCCGACATTTCCCGCATTTCGGCGAAGCTCGGCTACGCGCCGACGACGCCGATCGACGTCGGGGTGCCGGCCTTCGCCCGCTGGTTCCGCGAATGGAAACGCCGGTAGGCCGCGCGATGGAGGGCTCTACCGGCGCCGGGCGCGCCGCGGCGGACCGCGCGGCGCTGCGCAACGTCAAGGTCGTGCTCGTCGGCACGCTCTACGGCGGCAACGTCGGGAGCGTCTGCCGCGCCATGGCGAACTGCGGCATGTCCGACCTGCGCCTCGTCGCCCCGGATCCGGACCTCACGTGGGAATTCGCCCGGCAGATGGCGGTGCACGCGACGGGGATCCTCGACGCGCGCAAGACGTTCGCCACGCTGCGCGAAGCGGTCGCGGACTGCGTCGCCGTGGCCGGAACGTCGCGCCGCGGCGGGCTCTACCGCCGCCATTTTTCTGACGCGCGGGAGGCCGCTCCGGCGCTCGCGGACCTCGCCCGGCGCGGGCCGGTGGCGCTCGTTTTCGGCCGCGAGGACAAGGGGCTGCTCAACGAAGAACTGCTGGAATGCACGCACGTGCTGCGCATTCCGGCGTCTCCCGACTACCCGAGCTTCAACCTCGCGCAGAGCGTCGTGCTGCTCTGCCACGAACTGTACCGCGCGGTTTCCGGTCCGGTCCGGAACGCCGAGTTCGAATCGTCGCCGCCCGCGACGGCCGACCTGCGCGCCCGCGCGCTCGGCAAGCTTCGCGAACACCTGCTCTCCGTCGGGTTCATGTCCGAGTCCGACGCGGACCGCATGATGGAGGGCTTCGGCCGCATCCTCGCGCGCGGCGCGCTCACGGAGGCGGACATGAAGCTCGTCATGGGCGCCGTGGCGCAGACCCGGTGGGCGCTCTCCCGCCGCGTCGCCGCGGCGGGAGAGGCCGGTTCCGCCCGCTAGGCGAGAAGCCCGCGGAGGTAGCCGATCGTGTCGCGGATGTCGCGGTCCTGTTCGGCGCCGGAGATTTCGCGTTCGATCGTGAGGTCGCCTTCGAAGCCGCAGGCGAGGAGCGCCGGGATGAATTCCGGGTAGCGGACGCACCCCGTGCCGACCTTGACTTCGCGGCCGAGTTCGCGGCCGTTCGTCGGGGGCAGGCCGTCCTTGGCGTGGATGGCGCGGACGTACTTGCCGAAGACGCGGAGCGCGTCGAGCGGGTTGCCCTTGCCGTACATGAGGAGGTTGGCCGGGTCGAGGTTGATCCCGAGGTTTCCGGTGCCGATTTCCTCGATGTAGCGGAGGATCACGACGGGCGTCTCCTGCCCGGTCTCGAACCAGAAGCCGAGCCCGAGTTTCTTGCAGTATTCGGCGACGTCCTGGATCGCGACCGCCACGGGCTCGAACTCCGGGTCCGTCATGTTCTCCGGGAGGAACCCGCAGTGGGTGATGACGGCCGGGGCGCCGGCTTCGGCGGCGAAGTCCGCCCATTTCTTGAGGTCGCGGACGCGGACCTCGCGGTAGGCGGGGGGGACGAGGCCGAGCGTCACGGGGCCGCGCGTGAAGTTCCACGCGCGGGGACCGGAGTAGCCGCCCCAGATCGCGGTGAGGCGCACGCCGGCGTCGGCCGCGCGCTTTTTCAGGGTGCGGGCCACCTCGGAGGTGGCAAGCCCCATGTCCCAGCTCACGGCCTGGGCGCAGCGGAGGCCGAACGCGGCGATCTTGTCGACGGACGATCCCTCGCCGCCGACGTCCGCGATGCGGCACATCGTGCCGATTTCGGGGAGTTTGTCTTTCATGTCGGATTGGTCTTGAACCGGGGAAAAAGCCCGGGAGCCGGAAAAAGGCGCGCCGCCTGCGGCCCGGGGGCCGCAACGCGGCGCGCCTTCGGAGGCGCGGGAGGGACTCAGACGCAGCCCTGCGCGACCATCGCGTCGGCGACCTTGACGAAGCCGGCGATGTTGGCGCCGACGACGTAGTTGCCCTTCTTGCCGAACTCCTTGGCGGCTTCGTAGGCGTTGTCGTGGATCGCCTTCATGATGCCCTTGAGCTTGGCGTCGACCTCCGCGGCGCTCCAGGAGAGGCGCTCGGAGTTCTGCGACATTTCGAGGCCGGAGGTGGCGACGCCGCCGGCGTTCGAGGCCTTGCCCGGGCTGTAGAGGATCTTCGCCTTGACGAACTTGTCGACGGCTTCGAGCGTGGAAGGCATGTTGGCGCCTTCGCCGACGAGCTTGCACCCGTTCTTCAGGAGCGCGTCGGCGTCCTTGCCGTCGAGCTCGTTCTGGCGGGCGCACGGGAACGCGCAGTCCACCGGCACGGCCCACGGGCGGCCTTCGGCGCGGAATTCGACGCCCTTGCGGCCCTTGGCGAAATCGGCCAGTTCGCCGCGCTTCACCTGCTTGAGCTCCTTCACCTCGTCGATGAACGCCTGGTCCATGCCGTCCTTCACGTAGATCCAGCCGGAGCGGTCGGAGAACGTGACGGGCCTGGCGCCGAGCTGGACGAGCTTTTCGGCGGCGTACTGGGCGACGTTGCCGGAGCCGGAGATCGCGCAGACCTTGCCTTCGAGCGAGTCCTTCTTCGTGGCGAGCATGTTCTCGGCGAAATAGACGTCGCCGTAGCCGGTCGCCTCGGGGCGGATCAGGGAGCCGCCGAAGGAGAGACCCTTGCCGGTGAGGACGCCGGTCCACTCGTTGACGATGCGCTTGTACTGGCCGAAGAGGTAGCCGATCTCGCGGCCGCCCACGTTCATGTCGCCGGCGGGCACGTCGGTGTCCGCGCCGATGTGGCGGTAGAGCTCCGTCATGAAGCTCTGGCAGAAGCGCATGACCTCGGCGTCGGAGCATCCCTTGGGGTTGAAGTCCGAGCCGCCCTTGCCGCCGCCCATCGGGAGCGTGGTGAGGGAGTTCTTGAAGACCTGCTCGAAACCGAGGAACTTGAGCACGGAAAGGTTGACCGTGGAGTCGAAGCGGAGGCCGCCCTTGTAGGGACCGATCGCGCTGTTGTACTGGACGCGGTATCCGCGGTTGACGCGCGGACGCCCGGCGTCGTCGGTCCACGGAACACGGAAGATGATCACGCGTTCGGGCTCGACGAGGCGCTCGAGGATGCCGGCCTTCTCGTACTTCGGACGGGCCTTGAGGACGGGCTCGAGGGAGACGAGCACTTCGGTGACGGCCTGGATGAACTCGGGCTCGTTGGGGTTCTTCGCCTTGACGTCGGCGAGGACTTTCTGTGCGTATGTCATGGTTTTGTGTGGTTGTCGCCGGACCCTGTTTCCGAGCGGGAGCGTGCGCGCCGCGCGCGGGCCCGGGCTGGTTCGGGGCGGTAAGAATAGCACCGACCGCGCCCGACGCGCAAGCGCCCGCGGAAAATTTCCGCGGGCGCGCGTCAGCGGAAGAGGTCGAGCGTCCAGAGATAGGTTTCCGCGACCGACTCCGCGGCGGTCCGCGCGAGCTCGGCGGCCGGAACCGGGCACACGGCGGCGAGGGCCCCGCCGAGAACGGCGAGGTTGAGGAGCGCGAGGACGACGGACGAGAAGAAGAAGCCGTAGGCGTCGAGGTCGGTCTGGTACTGCAGCAGCGCGTTCACGGTGAAGCAGAAGTGGAAGCCCCACGCGGCGCCGGCGGCCGCGGCGAAGGCCGTGCCGGCGGCGGTTCCGGCGAGCGGGGCGAAGAGCGAGAGCGCCCCGTAGGCGGCGAGCACCGCGAAGAGCGGTAGCGGGAAGAAGTACGGGGCGAGCAGGATCGCCGCGTTGCGGCGGGAGACGTCGACCGAGCCGCCGTCCGCCCCGACGCGGAATTTCGACACGCGCGCGCCGAACGCGAGCCCGAAGAGCGCGTGCGTCGCCTCGTGCACGGTGACGTACGCCGCCGTCGGGATCCGGCGCGTGGCGAACGCGGCGCAGAACGCGAGGAAGCCCCCGAGAAACGCCGCGCACGGAACGGGGAGCCCCAGCGCGGAGCGGCCGCCGCCGGACGCGAAGAGCACGGAGAGCCGCAGCGCGCGCACCTCGCCGGGAATGGCGGGCACCAGCAGCAGCGCGAGGACGAAGAGCGCGGCGAGCAGGAGCGGGGAGGGCGGCCGGCGGAGCGCGGCGGCGTCGGGGTCGCGCGGCCGCCGCGGGGCCTTCGCCGGCGGCCGCGCGGGCGCCGTTTCCGGCCCTTCGAAGGGGGCCCGCATTTTCCTGTTGACCTTTGGACGGGTTTCCATTATTCTTATGCCCCCTGAACCGCACGTTCCGCCATCAGGAGCACCCCATGCCCAACATCAAAAGCGCAGCCAAGCGCGACGCCCTCTCGAAGGCCCGCCGCCTCGTCAACAACTCCAACAAGAGCCGCCTCCACACGGCTCGCAAGACCTTCCTCGCCGCCGTCGCGGGCGGGGACGCCGCCGCTTCGGAAGAGGCCTTCCGCGTCTTTTCCTCGGAAATCGACAAAGCGGCGAAGAAGGGCGCGATCACGAAGAACGCGGCGGACCGCCGCAAGTCGCGCGCCCGGGCCCTCGTGGCCAAGAAGGCGTAGGTACCGAACGGCGGAAAAGCGGTTCTCCGAAAAAAGCCCGGCGGAAGCCGGGCTTTTTCCTTTCTCCCCGCGCCTCGGCGCGGGGCGTGCGGGAGGGAAGGGCGCTACCATGCGTTGGCGCAGTTTTCGACGATCGATTCGGAGAGCGCCTTGGCGGCCTGCGGCAGGCAGGCGAGCTTCGCGGCGACGGAGTCCGAGCCGCCGGAGAAGTTTTCGGTGCCGGTGAGGCGCGGCGTCACGTAGATCGGCACTTCGTTCGTGGCGCCGGCGCCGGGACGCGGGAGCCGGCGGAAGGAGACGCGCGCCGAGAGCGCCATGCGGTACTGCGTCGGGCGGTCGGTGTCGGTGGAGGAGTAGGCGATGGAATCCTGCTCATAGCCCGTCACCACGACGTCGAGCCGGGTCGCGGCCTCTTCGAGCGGAACGATGCGGAGCGTGCCTTCGCGGCGGATTTCGCGCGCGAGGGCGCGCTGCAACTCGCGGGCGGCCTGCGCCTGGTCGGATTCGTTGAGGACGGGCGCGAGGTAGACGTCGCGGTCCGCTTCGGCGAGCGTCGAGCCGAGTTTGTAGCTGCCGAGCGGCGCGCATCCGGCGGCGAGGACGGCGGCGGCGAGGGCCGCGAGGAACGTGTTTCCGGTTTTCATGTTCGTGTTTTCCTGTTGAAATCGTCTTGCGCGGCGCGCGTTCAGGAAACGCCGCGGACTTCGAAGCCCTGGTCTTCGACCGCCTTGCGCAGCTCGTCGTCGGAAACCGGGCGGTCCGCCTTCACGATCGCGCGCTGCGGGTCGAGCGAAACGTCGGCCGAAACGCCGTCGATCGCGTCGAGCGCGCGCTTCACGCGGCCGACGCAGTTCATGCAGTGCATGCCGGCGAGCTCCATCGTGCGCGTGGCGACGACGGGGCCGATCTTCTTTTCGTCCGGCGGAGGAGGCGCCGAGGTCCCGCCGCAGCACCCGCCCGCGCCTTTCAGGTGTTTCAGCGCCGCGCGCGCGGCGACGGCGACGGCGGCGGCGAGGCAGATCAGGATGATGGCGACTCCGGCGGCGGAACTGCGCCCGGCCGGGGCGGGATTGCTTTCGACGGCGGCGAGGAAAGCGCGGAGGGGAAGCGAGGGGTTCATTGTCTTCGAGGTGGGAAAAAAGGGGGGGGCGGGAAGCAGCCGCCTAGTGGAGGAGCCGCCGCAGGGTCCACATGAATTCCGGGACGGCCTGCGGGTCTTCCATGCGGATGCTGCGGGCGAATTCCCCGCTCGCGTAGTCCGCGATGAGTTCGCGCTCCAAGGAGGCGATGGCGGACGCGGCCGCCTGGCACTGCACGACGATGTCCGCGCAGTGCGCGTCGCGTTCCACCATGCCCCTGATGCCAAGGATCTGGCCGGCCATTCTCGAAAGCCGGTTCGCGAGCGCCGCCTTGACCTCGGGGGACCGCTTCTGCGTGCGCCCCTCTCCGGCCGGATTCGGTTGATCGTTCTGCATGCGGCCCATGCTAGCCCAGACGGGGGTGCGTGTCAAGCGCCGCTTTCTTTTCGGGGGCGTTTCGTGTAGACTCCGCCCGCATGCCGGTCTTCTGCCTCGACTACCAGCCGGCCGTCGCCCAGGGCGCCGGCATCGGCCGCTACACGGGCGCCCTCGCGCGGGCGCTCGTGCCCCGGCTCGCCCCGGAGGAGACGCTGCGGGTGTTCTACTGCGATTTCCACCGCCGGGCGCTCTCGCCGCCGGTTCCGGGCGCCGAGACGCGCGCGTTCCGGCTCGTGCCGGGCGCGGCGCTGCAGAAGGCCTGGACGCTGCTCGGCGCCCCGGCGTTCGACCGCTTTTCGGGCCGCGCCGACGTGTTCCATTTCACGAACTTCGTGTCGCGTCCCGTCCGTTCCGGGCGCACGGTGCTCACGGTCCACGACATGAGTTTCGAGCGTTTCCCGGAATTCGCCGAGGCGCGCAACCGCGCGTACCTCCACGCCAACGTCGCCCGCAGCGTGGAGAGGGCGGACGTCGTGCTCGCCGATTCGGAGTTTTCCCGCGCCGAGATCGAGGCGCTCGTCCCGGGGGCGCGCGGCAAGGTCCGCGCGACGCTCCTCGGCATCGCCCCGGATTTCGCCCCGGCCTCCGGAGAGGCCGTCGCCGCCGTGAAGGCCCGGCTCGGCCTGTCGCGGCCGTTCGTCCTGACGGTGGGCACCGTCGAGCCCCGCAAAAACCTGCCGTTCCTCGTCGATTTCTGGGAAAGGCTCGCCCCGGAGGGCGTCGATCTCGTGGTCGCCGGCGCGCCGGGATGGCGCTGCGAGGGCGTCCTGGCGCGGTTCGAGGAGGCCGGGAGGAAGTTTCCGGGCCGCTTCCACTGGGTGAAGCGCGTACCGGACGGTTCGCTCGCCGCGCTCTACTCCGCCGCGTCGCTCTTCGCCGTCACGTCGTTTTACGAGGGCTTCGGCCTGCCGCCCCTCGAAGCCATGGCGTGCGGAACGCCGGCCCTGTCTTCGGACGGCGGGTCGCTGCCGGAAGTGCTCGGCGCCGCCGCGACGGTCCTGCACGGGTTCGATCCCGACGCCTGGGCGCACGAGGCGCTGCGTCTCGTGCGGCTCGGCGGCGCGGAACGCGCCGCTCTCGTCGCGGCGGGCCGCGCCCGCGCGGCTTCCTTCACGTGGGAATCGTGCGCCGATGCGACGCTCGCGGCGTACCGGGAGGCGCTCGCGCGGTGAAGGCCAGGACCGCCGTTTTCGACGCGAGGTGGATCCTCGCCGCCCCGTCCGGCATCGGCGTCTACGCCGAGGCGCTCGCGACGCGGCTGCCGGCGCTCCTGCCGGACTGGAAGTTCGTCTTCGCGATCCGCGCGGACGCTTCCGCCGCCCTCGCGGACCGTCTCGTCGGGGCGGCGCCGGGCGTCGCCGAGGCGGTGCGCCTCGCGCACGCGCCGCTTTCCCCCCTCGGGGCGCTCGAACTGCGCCGCCTCGTTTCGGAGCGCGGCGCCTCGCTCGTCCATTCGCCCAATTTTTCACTTCCCCAGCCCCGGTTCGGCTTTCCCGGGCGCCGCGTCCGGGAGATCGCCACGATCCACGACGTGATTCCGCTCGTCGTGCCGGACTACGCTCCGGCGTCGCGCACAGCGCGCCTCCGACCGGTCTTTCGCGCCTGCCTGCGCGCGACGGCCCGCCGCGCGGACGTTCTCTTCACCGTGAGCGAACGCTCGAAGCGCGACATCGTTTCGGCGCTTCGCCTTTCGCCGCGCGAGGCCGCGCGTGTCCGGGCCGTGCCGAACGGTGTTTCGCCGGCGTTCGGCGCCGCGCCGCACGCGCCGGTCAAGGCCGCGGCGGACCGCGCGGAGCGGGTCGTCCTGTACGTGGGGCGGCGCGATCCGTACAAGAACGTCCCCCTCCTCGTCGAAGCGTTCGCGGCGGCGTGCGCGGAGGCGCCCTGGCCGATGCGGCTCGTCCTCGCCGGCTCGCCCGATCCGCGCTATCCTGAGGCGGAGGCGCTCGCGCGCTCCCTCGGCGTGGCTGACCGCGTCGAAAGCGCCGGGTCGCTGCCTTTCGCGGAGCTCGTCGCGCGCTACCGCGCGTCCGATCTCCTTGTGCATCCCTCCCGGTACGAAGGCTTCGGGCTCCAGGTCGCCGAGGCGTTCGCGAGCGGGCTCCCCGTGGTCTGTTCGGACGGCGGCTCGCTCCCGGAGGTCGCCGGCGGCGCCGCCCGGGTGGTGCCGGCCGCGGCCGGTGCCGCGGAATGGGCGCGCGCGATCCTCGGCGCGCTCTCCGACCCCGCCGCCCTCGCGCGGATGCGCGACGCGGGCCTGGAGCGCGCGCGGCTCTTTTCGTGGGACCGCGCGGCCGCGGCCGTCGCCGCCGCCTACGGCGACGGCGGCGTCCCGCCGGAAGGGAGGACCGGGGCGTGAAGGTTTCCCGGCATTCGGTTTTCCTCGCGGCGGCGTTCGCCGCGATCTGCGTCCCGCTCGCGGCCAAGACGTCGTCGTCGCTGCTCGGGTGGCCGGTTTTCGCGCCCTTCCCGACGGCGCTCGAAAAGCGCCACAAGGCGCTTTTCCCGCGCGTCCGCGAGACGCCGCTTCCGCGCTTCGGCGCCGCCGTGGACGCCTGGTACGGCGACAACTACGCGTGGCGTACGCGCGTCGTGACGCTCTTCCGCGGCGTCAATTTCCACTGGCTCAAGTCCCCCGTCGGCCGCGAGGTGCCCGGCGCCGGGCGCTGGATCTTCCGCCGCGGCGGCGACTGGGCCGAGCTCGACGACTATCTTGGCGCGCTGCGCCTTCCGGCCGAGCGCGCCGAGGCGTGGAGGGAGCTGCTGGAGGGGCGGCGCGAATGGGCCCGCGCCCACGGCGCGCGGTTCCTCACGCTCGTCACGTCGCTCAAGGCGCAGATCCGGCCGGACCGCATCCTCCAGCCCGTGCGCGGCCGCCGCGGGCGCGGCGTCTCTGCCCGGTTCAAGGACGCCATCGCCGGGTCCCCCGCGCGCGAGGACGTCGTGTTCGTCGACGACGCGCTGCGCGCCGCCGTGGCCGGCGGCGCCGAGGCGTTCTACGAAACCGACCACCATCTCGACGCCTACGGTTCGTACGTCGTCTACGACCGCCTCAACGCCGAACTGCGCCGCCTCTTCCCCGGGCGCCTCGGGGAGATGCCGTGGTACCCGGAGGGGGAAGTCCCCCCCGCCGTCGCGCGCGGCGAAGCGCCGGGGTGCTGGCCCGTGCCGGACGTCGACGCGGACGGCGTCGAAATCCGCCGGCTCGCCGTCTCCGCCCCGGGCGAGCGCCAGACCGACGCCGGGCTCGTGCGCAACACGCGCCGGTACCCGTACTCCAACGTCGCCACGGAGCGCGAAGGCGGCGGGCTTTCGGTGCTGATGGGGCACGATTCGTACATGCGCTTTTCGTTCGATTCGTGGCGCGGCGCCCCGGGCGACGTGCGCTTCCCGTTCGCGCCCGGCGTGGGGTCCGTGAAGGCGTACATCTTCCAGCGCTTCACGACGGGCTTCCTCGAAGAGGCGTTCTGCGACGGCGTGCCGGACGTGATCGTCGAGCAGTTTCCCGAACAGCGCCTCGCCGACGGCCCCGTGGGGCTCGACGCGACGATGCGCGCCGCCGCGCGGTTTTCGCGCGGCATTCCGCTCGACGGTCCGGCGGCCGTCCCGTCGTCGCGCAAGGCCGGCGTCCTCGCGGTGTTCGAGGGCGTGGAGGCCGGGCCGGACGCCCTCGCGCCGCGCAAGAAGGGCCAGGCCCCGCGTCTCGTCGCCACGCTGAGCCGCGGCGGCAAGGGCTGCTGCAGCGTCAAGCTTCCGCCCGGACCCCGCCGGGCCGTCTTCTTTCCCCCCGTCGCCGTCGACGCCTATCCGCCCGGTCCGTTCGAAGTCTCGCTCTCCGGCGGCACCGCGCGCTCGACGCGGATCGAAGTCCGCGATCTCGCGGCTCCAAGCCCATGAACATCCCGACCCTCGACAACGTCAACATCAAGTCGATCCAGACGATTTCCACGCCCGCCGAACTGCGCGCGGAAATCCCGCTTCCCCCCGCCGCCGCGAAGACCGTCGCGGAGGGGCGCGAAACGATCCAGCGGATCCTCGACGGCGACGATCCGCGCTTCCTCGCGATCGTCGGGCCGTGTTCCATCCACAACCTCGACGCCGCCGCGGAGTACGCCCGCCGGCTCCGGGGCCTCGCCCGCGAGGTGGAGGACGCCGTGTACGTCGTGATGCGCGTCTATTTCGAAAAGCCCCGCACGACGGTCGGCTGGAAGGGCCTCATCAACGACCCCTATCTCAACGACACGTTCCGGATCGGCGACGGCCTCGCGATGGCGCGCCGGTTCCTGATCGAGATCGCCGGCCTGGGGATTCCCGCCGCCACCGAGGTGCTCGACACCCTGACGCCGCAGTACATCGGCGACCTCGTTTCCTGGACCGCCATCGGCGCGCGCACCGCGGAGGCGCAGACGCACCGCGAAATCGCGTCCGGCCTTTCGACGCCCGTCGGCTTCAAGAACGGCACCGACGGGTCGCTCGACGCCTGCGTGAACGGCATCGCCTCGGCGCTCGGCCAGCACCACTTCCTCGGCGTCACCGACGACGGCCTCCCCGCCGTCTTTTCCACGGCCGGCAACCCGTACGCGCACGTCGTCCTGCGCGGCGGGAAGGAGCCGAACTACGACGCCGCCCACGTCGGGGAGTGCGAACGCCGCCTCAAGGCCGCGCACCTGCCGCAGTCGATCGTGGTGGACTGCTCCCACGCCAATTCCCACAAGGACCCGGCGCGGCAGGGCGCGGTCGCCCGCGACGTCGTGTCGCAGATCGAGGCCGGCAACCGCTCGCTCCGCGGCGTCATGCTCGAAAGCTTCCTCGAGTGGGGCAACCAGAAGATTCCCCAGGACATCCGCAAACTCCGCCCCGGCCTTTCGGTGACCGACGCCTGCATCGACTGGCACGAAACCGAGACAATCCTGCGCGAGATCCGCGACCGCCTGCTCCCCCTCGTTTCCTCCCGCCGCTGATCCCTTCCCCCGTCCCCGCGCCGCGTGAAGACCATCCTGATTTTCCTTTCCTCCACGCGGCCGTCGTGCAGGGCGCGTCTCGAAGGGGCCTTCGCCTGGACGACGGACCGCGGGTGGCACCTCCAGACCGTCGAGTGCGGCTATCCCGCCGCCGGCACGAAGGAACTCCTCGACGTCTGGCACCCGGTCGGCGCGATCGTCGACTACGGTTCCGGCGCGGGCGGCACGGATCTCCGGCTCCTGCGCGGCCTTCCGCTCGTTTTTTCCGACTCCGATCCGGCGGCCCATCCGGGCGGGCACTGCGTCTGCGCCGATTCGCGGGCCGTCGCGGAAACCGCCGCGCACCACCTTCTTTCGCTCGAACTGCCAAACTACGCCTACGTTTCCTTCCACCGCGAAAAGGCGTGCTGGTCGCACGAGCGGGAACGCGCCTTCGCCGCGGCGCTGGCGCGCGCGGGGCGCGGCTGCATCGTCTGCGATTCCGTGGTCGGCCTCCCGCCCGGCAAGCGCCAGAAGGCCCTTCGAGACTGGCTCCTCGCGCTTCCGAAGCCGTGCGGCGTCTTCGCCGCCAACGACTACGTGGCCGAGGACGTCGTGAACCTGTGCGTCCTGCTCGGCGTTTCCGTT
>Ga0310691_10003927_pt1 | contig 17194 bp, 13 predicted proteins | sample 176DNAGHGlowgp2_FD_203887 | JGI IMG/M metagenome (GOLD analysis project Ga0310691, IMG submission 203887) | Sheep rumen microbial communities from Palmerston North, Manawatu-Wanganui, New Zealand - 1766 DNA GHGlow gp2 (v2) (version 2) | ecosystem: Host-associated > Mammals > Digestive system >...
GGCACGCGAATGCGGCCTCTTCCTGATGTGCAACCGCTTTCTGCGCGCCGACGAGGCCGGGCGCGCCGCGATCCATGCGCGCTACCTCGCCGCCGCCGCGGCGGGGCGCGTGAACAACTGGGATCTGGTTGATCTCTCCGCCCCGACGCTCGTCGGACAGTTTCTCGTGGACAAGCCGCGCGAAATTCTCTACGACCTCGCTGACCGTCCGTCGCTCTGGGAGAACCGCATCGCCATTGTCGCGACGCTCCATCTCGTCCGGCGCGGCGACTTGGACGACGCCTTCCGTCTCACCGCAAAGCTCCTCCACCACCCGCACGACCTCATGCACAAGGCCGTTGGCTGGGTGCTGCGCGAGTGCGGCAAGCGCAATGTGGACCGCCTCCGCGCCTTCCTCCGCGAACACGCCGGCTCCATGCCGCGCACGGCCCTTCGCTACGCTATCGAGCGTTTCGACGCCGACGAGCGCAAGCGCTGGCTCGCCACACCGACCGCGCCCCTCCTGAAGTCCTTCCCGCCCGTGGCGCGCGCCGACGCCGAGCTGCTGATCCTGGGCTCGATGCCGGGCGAGGAGTCCATCCGCAAGATGCAGTATTACGCCTTTCCGCAAAACGCATTCTGGCGCATCACGGGCGCGTTGTTCGGATTCGAGCCGGCTCTCCCCTACCCCAAACGGCTCGCGGCGCTCAAGAAGGCGCACGTCGCGCTCTGGGACGTCGTGGGAACCTGCCGCCGCGAAGGCAGCCTTGACTCCTCGATCAAGGATGCCGTCCCGAACGACCTTCCGGCACTGCTGGCGCGCTGTCCGAGACTGAAGCTCGTCGCGTGCAACGGCGGCGCATCCTACGCTTCCCTTCGACGCTTCTTCCCCGACTTCCCGCTGCCCGTCGTGCGGCTTCCCTCCACTTCCCCTGCCGCCGCCCGCCTTTCCTTCGAACGCAAACTTGATCAATGGCGCGACGCGCTGTCAGAAAATCAAAGGAAACGCAAATGAACTGGAAAATCTGCGCGATTCTTTCGGCACTGTTCGCTTCTCTCACGGCCATCTTCGGAAAACTCGGCGTGAAAGACATCGATTCGAATCTGGCAACAGCCATCCGCGTTTCGGTCATCCTCGTATTCGCGTGGGGGATTGCCGCATGCACAGGGGTCTCAGGACAGGTTCGGCATCTGGCAGCAAAGACATGGCTGTTCCTCTCGTTGTCGGGCATCGCCACGGGTCTGTCATGGCTGTTCTATTTCCGAGCGCTCCAGCTCGGCGACGCAGCGAAAGTAGCACCGTTGGACAAACTCAGCGTTCCCATGACCATTGTGCTGGCCGCCCTTGTCCTGCATGAGACGCTGACTTGGCAAACCATCCTCGGAGGCTGCCTGATCGTCGCAGGAACGCTCGTCCTGATTCTTTGAAGGGGACAAGGCCTCTTTCACAATCTGAAACTAGGCTTAGGCATGGGAATTGATGTTGGCATTCGGCCGTCGCCAGCCGGACATGCTGGATGAAAGGTCGCCTGACTCACACGAAGCACATGGACACGCAATGACCGCAAAACTCGAAGAACGCCTACGCAAGCTGAATTGGGACGACATCCGGGACTGGGTAGATGACCGCACCGCGCAGCGCGGATGGCAATATCCGTTCCTAATTGACAATTGGCATTGATGATTGGCACCATTTTCACATTGGCAACATTTCACAACAACCCCATGCTCATGCTCGTAAGCTACGATGTTTCCACCGCCGACGCCGCAGGGAAGCGGCGGTTGCGGCGCATCGCGAAAGCCTGCCAGAATTACGGAATTCGCGCACAATATTCATTGTTCGAGTGCAACGTGGATCCTGCGCAGTGGGTGAAACTCAAGGCGGAGCTGGAGGACATCTTCGATCCCGAGACCGACAGCCTCCGCTACTACAACCTCGGCGACCGCTACGCGACACGCATCGAACACGTCGGCGCGAAACCGGCGCTGGACGTCGAACAACCGCTACTTCTCTAGCGCTCCGCGAACCCCAAGTCCGCATGTCGTTCCCGGCCCCTTCGCGGAAGCAAAGAAACAGCGGAAGGAAAACGGATTTTTCTTTTCAGATCTTTGACAACCGAACCATTCGACGCTTCATTCCGGGAAGTTCGCGGAAAACCAAGGCCGGCCCCGCTTCCTGCCTTGTGTTAGTATCTACCCCGTCGCGCCTCGCAAGAGGCGCGTGAATTGAAACTGTTCGGCGATCCCGCGTTGGCGGTCGGAGTCTGGTCGCGCCTCGCAAGAGGCGCGTGAATTGAAACCCCACGTCGCAGTTGCGGGGCGGCGCGGCGAGGGTCGCGCCTCGCAAGAGGCGCGTGAATTGAAACGCGCGATCTACGCCGAAGAACGCGACGAACTAAGCGTCGCGCCTCGCAAGAGGCGCGTGAATTGAAACGCACGAACGTTGTTCCCACGAACACAGCCGATGCGTCGCGCCTCGCAAGAGGCGCGTGAATTGAAACATCGCCCGGCCCTCCTGTCGATGATGATCGGGGGTCGCGCCTCGCAAGAGGCGCGTGAATTGAAACATGTCTGTTTTGGGGGTTGGGGTTGGGTTGGGGTCGCGCCTCGCAAGAGGCGCGTGAATTGAAACATGCGTCTTGGGTGTTGGGGGTGATCTGGTGGAGGTCGCGCCTCGCAAGAGGCGCGTGAATTGAAACAGGAACGATGGAAAAGAATTTTTCCCCGTCTCCCGTCGCGCCTCGCAAGAGGCGCGTGAATTGAAACACCGTGTCCTCGGCCTGACCGAGGAGCAGGTCGTCGCGCCTCGCAAGAGGCGCGTGAATTGAAACCTCACGCTCGCCGAGGCCGCAGCGCGCGTCTCGTCGCGCCTCGCAAGAGGCGCGTGAATTGAAACTACGCGATGCCAGCCGCCTTCTTCGCGGCGTTGGTCGCGCCTCGCAAGAGGCGCGTGAATTGAAACCTTCGGGGCGCAACAATACAAAAAAAAAGCGGTCGCGCCTCGCAAGAGGCGCGTGAATTGAAACACGGTCCACTCGTTCCCGTCCGCGTCGCACCGGTCGTCGCGCCTCGCAAGAGGCGCGTGAATTGAAACTGGATCGCCTGTATGGGGTTGAGGCCGAGGAGCGCGTCGCGCCTCGCAAGAGGCGCGTGAATTGAAACTCGGCCGCCGCCGCGCGCGGCATCGACGACCCCCTCGTCGAAAAAACGCCGTGAACCTTTCGGGTGCCGATCCGGTATAATTGTCATGAAGCGGGAGGATCCCGCTTGCATGCGATACCCGGAATGACGGTTGCCGAAGAGATCAGAAAAGACCGCGAAAGCGGTGCCAGACGGCTGGAAAGCGAGTACAAGGCGGGGCTCATGACCCTTGCCCGGCAGTTTTGTACCGACGAGGGGGATGCCGAGGAGCTCGTAAACCGCACCTTTTCCGCCGTGGTCGAGTGTATCGACGAATACGCCGAACAGTCCGCCTTTTTCGGCTGGATGTGCCGCATCCTCTCGAACATCCGCTCCAAGGACCTGCGCCGCAAGTCCCGTCTCGTCGAGCAGTCCGATTCCGACGCCGTGAGCGCCGCCGCCGATCCCGATGCCTCGCTGCGGCTTTACCGCGACGTCGACGCCGGCCTTCTCCGCGACGAAATTGAAGCCTTGCCGCCGGAAATGAAGGAAACAATCGTGCTTCATTACCTTCTCGGGCAGCCGATCCCAAAGATCGCCAAAGTCCTTTCGCTCCCCGTCGGCACCGTCAAAAGCCGCCTGCATTACGCCCGGTTGACCCTCGCGGAAAAGCTCGGCGCGAAGGCGAAGGAGGCGGCGAAAAAGCCCGGCGCGAAGGCGCTGCTGCTCGTGCTCGCCGCCTGCGCCGCGACCGCGCTTGGCGCGGTCGCGTGGCGCGCGGTGACCGGCGCGAGCGCCGCCGCCGCTCCCGCGGCTGCGGAAACAAGGACGGGCGCGACGGGCGCGACAGGCGCGACCGGCGAAAGGACCGGCGCGACCGGCGCAACCGGCGCCTGTCCCGCAAGTCCCGCCCGTCCCGCACGTCCTTCCATCCCCGATTTTTCAACTCCACCAACACCATCTGGAGACACCATGAGCCTATCCCAAACCACTCGCGCCGTCGCACTGGCGGCGCTTTCGGTCGCGACAAGCGCGGCCCTCCCGTTCGCCGCCGCGCCAGCGTCCGCTGCCGTCACATACGATGCCGGAGCGGCATTCAACGCCGCCGGACATAATGCCGGCGCCTTTGGGCCCTGGTCGCTCCTCCACGCCTCCGACGCCGACCTCACCGCGACAGCCCCGTTCGGCACCTACGCGAAAGCCGATTCCTCGCTCTTGGGCATCAGCCGCAACCCCAATGGCACTTCGCCATGGATTTGCGTCAACACGGGCGACAATCCGCTGTCGATGTCCGGCGAAACCATCCTGCCCGAAGAACTCGTCGTGCATCCCGCTTCCCCGGATGGCGAGAACCCGGCGGTCGCCGTGCGCTTCATCGCGCCGGAGTCCGGCTGGTATTCGGCAATTCTCTTCGCGCACGACGTGGACAAGCGGGACGCCACCGCGGTCGCGGCCGACGGCGCGCGCGTGACAATCCGCGCCGGCGGGACGGTTCTGGCGCAGCAGGTCGTTTCCCTGGAGGACTACGCCTCCGGCTCCTCCTCGCACGGCTTCGACTTCCAGGTGCCCGCGCGCCAGATGGCCGCTGGCGACACGATCGACGTCGTAATCGACCCCAACGGGAACTCGCACGCCAACGACGCCACAGGCATCAGGTTCGTGGTCACAAAGGAGACGGAGGGGGCCTTCTACGATTCCGGCGTAAGCCTCTCCAACAACCTGAACGGCGACTGGATCAGGAATCCCTACGGGACGTTGCAGGACGGAACGTGGTGCTACCTTACCGCCCCTGTTCCCGCCGGCGCGGCTTTTCCGGCCTGGGCGCCGACCAATTTCTCGACAGTCTCCTCGGCGTTCGCCAATCAATACATGCGGGCGGACGGAAGTGGCTTTTCCGGCGTCAGCGGCAACGTCCCTTGGGTCGTCCTGCGCCCGAACGGGGAACTTCTGGCGCACCCGGCCGCACCCGGCTGCGGCTGGACGGCGATCCGGTTCCGGCCGCCCGTGAGCGGATATTATTCCGGCTCAATCGTCGTCCGCGACACCGCCAAGGGCGGGAGCGAACAAGACGGGGTCAGGGCATGGCTGAACATCGCCGACCGCGTCGTGACAAACGCCGTCGTGTCGCTGGAAACGTTTTCCGCCACGGCACGTCTCTCTTTCGGCCCGCGCCTGCTCGTTGCCGGGGAACCGGTTGACGTCCTGTTGTCGCCATGCGAATCCTACGAAAACGATTCCACTGCGGTTTCAACCGTCTTCCGCCGCGAGTCGGACGTCTTCGATGCCGGCAAGTCTTTCTACGACCGCCACGTCGCCGGCGACCACGCCCATCCGTTCCCTGATTCCCTCGGCGCAGGCGCCACATGGGACCTCGGCGCGAAAACGAACGCGTTGAGCGGAGACCAGTTCTATTCGCTTCCGGCATTCAAGACGCTCGATGGAAGCAAGCTCAGCTGGTGGGTCCACTCGTCGAATTCATCCCAGGAAAATGGCGCTTTGCCGCGCATCTGCATGGCCACGAACGCCATCGTGTCCTGGGACAAGTATTACGTTTCCGAAAGCGCGGGCACTCCGATTCTCCGCATCATGCCGCTTGAATTCTTCGTCCATCCGAACACGCAGGGATACCAGAGTTCCAGTCCGACGCTCCGCGCCCGCGTTCCGTCCGACGGCGTTTACGCGGCGCGCGGAGCGGTTCGCGACCTCAACGAATCGACCGCCTGGGCAACGGACGGCATCCGGGCGAGCATCGCCGTGTCCGGCGCGGTTCCCTCTTCGCGCCGCATGTCGCGCGATTCCGAGAAAGCGGCCGGAAACGTTTACGACGGCATCGTCGCGGGCGACCGCCTGTGGCTCAAGGCCGGCGAGTCGATTTACTTCGTTGTCGATCCGCTCCAGAAAATAGAAAACGACGGCACCGGCCTTGCGGCGTGTTACGCAAGGACGGGCGATGCGACGGCCGGAGTCCTGAACATCGACATCGGCGCGGACGCGACGCTGTCGCAATTCGCCGGGCGCGGCCGCGAGGGCTTCTCCGACTCCACTACGTGGAACGCCCTGCCGGTCGGCGGCGGGCGGTGCTCCTCGATACGGGACCTGCGCGACGCCTGCGACACCAACAACACGTCCGTCGCCGTTTCGCTTTCACGCGACTCCGGCGCGGCCGTCTCTCTTGGAACGGCGTCTTCAGGCAACGCGCTTCTCGACACATGGGCCGCCTCGTCCGGATCCGGGGACGCATACTCCTTCACGATCTCCGGCCTCGCGAAGAACTCCTCCTACACGCTCTACCTCTACTCCGCCAAGGGCGCGGCGTCGGGAAACGCCGTCTTTACCGTGAATGGAGTCTCCAAGACCCCGGACGAGGCGTGGTTCCTTGCCGACGGCACCGCAGTCGCGGCCCGCTTCGAGGTGGAAACCGACGCCGAAAGGACGATCTCCGGGACGTTTGCCTCCGCCGATTCGGGCGACGCCGCCTTCAACGGGTTCTCGCTTGTCGGCGAATTGCCGACCCTGTGGCCGTTCGTCATGGTCGTTAGATGATGAAGATTTCCCTCTTTCTTGAGGCAGCCATGTCTCTGGCCACCTGGGAGATGGTCATCTACACGCACCAGCGCGTCAAGGGCACCCGCCAATGGCCGGCTTCATGGCCGGACGAGGAGCGCGGCTGGATCCGCGAGCGGCTGACTTTACCATGCAACTTGCATACACCATGAGCATCCGGCAAAAATCCGTCACGCCCGCGCCGCCAGCAGCGGGTTTTTCCTTCCTCTACGGCGGCAGACGCATTGCAGGCACCGTCTCCATGCACGTTGACGCCCGCCTCCGCGTGGAGGTCGAAAGCGTCGAATACCCGGAGTTCTCCGCGCGGGAGTGGGTGCTCCGGTTCGAGAACCCGTCGTCGGAGAGGAGCGAAATCCTCTCGGACATCCGCGATGGCGACTTCACCGTGGCGCTCCCGCCCGCGCTGCCGAAGTTCCCAGGCGACATCTCGCTTCCCGGAGAGCGCGCCGTCGTGTCGATGAACGGTTGCGTGTCCGGTATCGACTACGCCACCAGCGATCCAGTTTCCGCCACCGAATTCGCCGCCGTGGCGCACTACTTCCACCCGTGGCGCGGCAAGGACGGCAATGTATTCGAGTTCTCGAACCGAAGCGCCCGATCGTCCGAAACCGAGGCGCCGTTCTTCGAGGTGACGCAGGACGGCGAAGGCGCGATCATCGCAATCGGCTGGACTGGACAGTGGCGCGCGAAGTTCACCGACTGCCCGGAGGGCGTCCGCGTCGAGGCGGGGCTTGCGAAGGCCAGGTTCTGCCTTGAACCCGGCGAAAGGCTGCGCACTTCGCGCATCCTCGTGATGCGCTACGCGAAGGGCGAGGACGCGCCCAACAAGTTCAGGCGGCTGATCCGCCGCCACTTCTCGCATGTCGCCTCGCATCCGGGTGCCCGCGAGGGGCTGCTTGCATACGAACTTTGGGGAGGCCTCACGTCCGCTGAAATGGCACGCCGCGTCCGCGCGCTCCAGGCGCACGGGCTCGCATACGAGGACCTCTGGATCGATGCGGGCTGGTATGGCGAAAGCGAGAAGTGCGATGATGCCTACACCGGCGATTGGTCGCGGTGGACGGGCGACTGGACCCCCAACCCGCGCGTCCACCCCGACGGCTTCGCGGACGTCGCCGCCGCCGCGAAGGAGGCCGGGATGAAGGGCGTCATGCTCTGGTTCGAGCCGGAGACCGTCAACCCCGCAACTCATTTCGCCTCGGCGCATCCCACGCTTCTTTCGGGATGGCTCCTCTGGTATGGAAACGAAGCGGCGCGCAATCACATTCTCGACACGCTCTCCGGCTACGTCTCTCGCATCGGCCTTTCCTGCTACCGGCAGGACTTCAACTTCGACCCCGCGGCGGATCTGGCGGCTCTCGACGGCCCGGACCGCGAGGGCGTCGCGGAAATCCGCCACGTCACAGGGCTCTACCGGCTGTGGGACGCGCTGCTGGACCGCTTCCCGCAACTGCTCATCGACAACTGCGCGAGCGGCGGACGCCGCATCGACATCGAGACCCTGCGCCGCTCGGTGCCGTTCTTCCGCAGCGACTACCAGTGCGGCTTCAACGTCAACGCCGATGTCCTCCAGGCGCACAACGCAGGACTGTCGCGGCTGCTGCCCTACAACGGTTGCACCGTCAAGTTGAGCGATGTCTATTCGCTTCGAAGCGCCTATTCCGCAAGCCACGGCGTCGCCTACTGGAACACGTGTTTCCAGAAAGAGGAAAACGTCGATTGGGCGGCTGCGAAGAAGTGTTGCGACGAATACCGCCGCATCCGCAAATACTTCGCCTGCGACTTCCACGTCCACGGCTCCTCCGGCATCGACCCGACCGCCTGGGCGATCTGGCAATACGACGATCCCGTGACGCGCGAAGGCGTTGTTCTGGCCTTCCGGCGGGCGCAGTCGCCATCCGACAGTGCTACCGTCTCCCTTCGCGGTTCAGCCGTCGGGAAAAAAGTTCGAATCGAAAACCTCGACACCGGCGAAGTTGCGATTGTCGCCGCTGATTCGCTGGCACTGCATCTTCCCAAAAGGCGCTCTTCGGCGGTGATTCTCTACAAACACGGCGAATAAGGCGTCAAACGGGAAGACCTCCATCCACCCCCACCGGGGGGGGGAAAGAGGTTTTTTCATTTTCTGCTTGGTTTCCCGTTTTTGTCAAAAAAACGCGTTCGCCCTTTCCTTTCAACCTTTCAACTTTCGTACCGCATCCACCACGGCGTCTATCGCCTCGCCTACCGCCTTTCCCCAGCATGAACCGCCACGCTCTCCATTTTCTTCTTTTCGCTCTCTGCGCCGCCGCGCCCGCGTCGCCGGGCGTACCGGGGCCGCTCTACGGCGTGTGTTCCCATATCACGCGCGACGGGTTTTCCCGCCGCGAGGAATCGTGCCGGCACATCGCCGAGGCGGGCATCGGGGCCGTGCGGTCGGATGTCGATTGGGAACGTTGCCAGCCCAAGCGCGGCGCACCGTTCGATTTCTCTTTCTACGACGCCGCCCTCGAATCGTGCGGGCGCCGCGGGCTGCGCTTCCTCCCGATCCTCATGCGCCCGCCGCAATGGGCCTCTCCGCTGTGGGAGCATCTGGAAGAATGGGGCGCCTTCGTCGAGGCGTTCGTCCGCCGCTACGGCGCGCGCTGCCCCGACGTCGAGATCCTGAACGAGCCGAACCTCCGCGCGTTTTGGGGCGCGGAGCCGGACCCCGACCGCTACTTCGAAGTCCTGAAAGCCGCGTACGAAGCCGCAAAGCGCGCGAATCCGCGCGTCCGCGTCCTGCTCGGCGGCTTGAACGGCGTCCCGCTGCGCTACATCCGGCGCCTCTACGAACGCGGCGGCGCGGCGTATTTCGACGTGATGTGCGTCCATCCCTACACGCACCCGATGCCGCCCGATCCCGGCCTCGCCCGCGAGCTCGACGCGCTCCGCGCGCTCATGGCCGAATTCGGCGACGGCGACAAGCCGATCGCCATCACGGAGCTGGGCTGGCCGACGCACGACACGCGCGTTGAGGGACTCCCGCTCCTGCGCGCGCTGCTCCGCGCCGCGCATCCGGAGCGCGACGTCTGGCGCTGCGTCTACGCCGCGACATCGCCCGGGCCCGGCGGCGGTCCGCCGCAGGACGTCGCCCGCGCCGTCGCCGGGGCGCTGCCGCCCGGCTCCTCGTGCGAAGCCTGCTTCGGCGCGCGTCTGCGCGAGCGCCTCGCCGCGGGCGACGTCGATGCCGTGATCTACCCCTTCGACGAAACCTTCCCCGTCGATACCTTCGAGGACGTGCTCGCGTTCGTCCGCGACGGCGGGACGCTCGTCGATCTCGGCGGCTCGCCGATGTGGTACCCGTGCCGCGAAACGGCTCCGGGCGTCTTCGAGCGGGACCCCGTCGGCGAAAACGCCGAGCCGCTCCGCACACGCATGCGCCTCGGCCTTGCCGCATTCTGGACGGACCCGGCGCTTCCGCGCGAAGGGCGCGCGTTTCCGACTGCCGATGCGCTTGCCGCCGGCTACAAAGGCGACCCCGCCGGGGAGCGGGTGCACCGCTTCCAGACGCCGGAGCATCTTCTGCCCGGCGACGCATTCGTGCCGCTGCTCGCCTTCCGTGACGCGTCGGGGCGGTCCCGCGCCGCCGCGTCGCTCGTCCGCTACGGCGCGCACGGGTGGAAAGGCTGCGTCGCGGTCGGCGGCTCCATCGGCCGCGGTTCCGCCGCCGCCGGCGCGAGCGAAGAAGACCAGGCCCGTTACCTCGTTCGTGCGCTCGAAATCGCCCTCGAACGCGGCATCGATTCCTTTTACTGGTACGAATTCCGCTCCCCGGAAAAGGATCCGCATTACAGCGAAGACCACTTCGGACTCGTCCACAAGGACTTTTCCCCCAAGCCCGCCCTCGCCGCCTACCGCGATTTCATCGCCAACCGCCCCGCCGGCCCCGGCCGGTGACGGCCTCCCGCCCGGACTGGTTCCTTCCACGATCGCATTGCGTGCGACGGCGGCGGCTTTCGCGATTTGCGCCCGCTTCGCCGCTGTGGTAGCATTGGCGGCGTTGAACGACACGGGGGCAAGACATGGCCGCGCAGCGCATCATCCGACAACTCACGACGAGCAACTTCGACTTTCCGAGCCTGATCCAGGACGGGAGGGCGAAGTACGTCGACAAGACGGACCTGCTGTACACGCTCTGCAACGACGTGGATTCGCAACTCTTCCTCTCGCGTCCGCGGCGCTTCGGCAAGTCGCTCATGCTTTCCACGCTCCAGGCGATGTTCGAGGGGCGCCGCGAGCTGTTCAAGGGCCTGAAGCTCGACGCGCTTCCGTGGGAGTGCTGGGACGAAAAGAAGCGTTACCCGGTGTACAACTTCACGATGTCCGATGCGACGGGCCAGACGTTCGACGAGGTCAAGGAACAGCTCAACGACTTGGTGGAGAATCTTTTCATCCAAGCCGGGAGCCCCGTCCCCGAAAAGGGAACCATTCCGGGCAAGTTCAAGAAGTTCATTCTGGCCGCCGCAAAGAAATCGCCAACGAAGCAGATCGTCATCCTCATCGACGAATACGACGAACCCGTCGCCGCGTTTCTCGACGACCTGGAGACGCTGGATCGCGTCCGCAAACTTCTCCACGATTTCTACGAGAAGCTGAAAACGAACTCGAAGTACATCCGCTTCCTGATGATGACGGGCGTGACGAAGCTTACGAAACTCTCGGTCTTTTCCGGCATGAACCACCTGAAGGACCGGACGATGGACCCCCGCTTCGCCACGCTTCTCGGCTACACGCCGACGGAGCTCGACGGGCCCCTGCGCGAGAACGTCGAGGAGTTCGCCGCGAAGAGGAGGACCGATTTCGCGACCGCGAAACATGATCTTCTTTCCTGGTACGACGGATACCGCTTTTCGCCGGAATCCGAGGCGAAGGTCTGCAATCCGGTTTCGCTCGGAAGTGCACTGGAGTCCGGCGAACTGCTCAACTACTGGGAATCGACGGGCCAGACTTCGATGATCGTGAACCGGCTGAAAGCCACCGACAGAATTCCCGCCGACATGGACGGATGGACGGCGACGCGAACGCAACTGGACGTCTGCCAGGCCGAGACGATGCCGCTCGAATCGTTGATGTACCAAGGGGGCTACCTTACGATCAAACGGGTGCGTCCGTCGGGACGGCTGACGCTCGGCATCCCGAACGAGGAGGTGGCTGATTTCCTTGCCGAAGGATACGTGTCGACGATCCTCTCCGCCGGCATGTCCGATTGGAACGAAGAGCTTGCCGACGCCCAGGACGATCTCATCGAAAAGGGCGTCGAATCGCTTCTGCGCCGCAATCTCCGCGCCGCCTTCGCCGCCGTGCCGCACGAATGGGCGATCGAGGACGAAAAGCAGGCGAAGCGCTACTTTCTGCTGTTCATGAAGCTCATCGGAGCGGACATTTCCGGCGAGCGCCAAAGCGCGCGCGGACGCGCGGACGCGATTTTGAAGGACAAAAGCGGCGTCTACGTCTTCGAGTTCAAGTACGGCCACACCGCGCGCGAAGCGCTCGATCAGGCGCGCACGAAAGACTACGCGGGCCCGTGGCTCGACGGCGAGCCGCCCGTCTTCCTCGTCGGCGTCAACTACGACCCCGCCGCGCGCGGCATCGACGACCCTCTCGTCGAAAAAACGCAGTGAACCTTTCGGGCGCCGATCCGGTATGATTGTCATGAAGCGGGCGGATCCCGCTTGCATGCGATACCCGGAATGACGGTTGCCGAACTGGTCGAAGCCATCCGCGAAACCGCCGCCGGCATGTACCCGCGCCACGCAGGCGCCGGTGGCCCGGCGCCGGAGGACGGCGCGGGACGGGAGCCGTAGCCGCGCCATGTTCGCCTGGTACCACTGGCTCGCCGTCGCCGCTCCCGCGTGCGCCGTGTGCGCGCTGGCGTTCTCCTGCCGGCGCTACGTCCGCAGCGTCTCGGATTTCCTCGTGGCGGGCCGCTGCGCGGGCCGGTACGTGCTGCTCTCCGGCTCGATGATGGGATCGCTTTCGGTCGTCACGCTCGTCGCCGGGGTCGAGACCGGATACACGAGCGGCTGGGCGTACTCCTTCTGGAACGACCTGCTGATGCCGCTCTCCGCCATGCTCTCGCTCTACGGCTGGATCTACTACCGTTTCCGCGAAACGCGGGCGATGAGCGCCGGGCAGTTTTTCGAGATGCGCTACGGAAAGGGCCTGCGGCGGCTCGCCGCGGTCATGCGGGGCACCGCGGACCTTCTCGGAAACTGCATCGGGCCGGCCGTGGCGGTCCGGTTTTTCATCTACCTGCTCGGCATCCCCCACGCTTTTTCGGTGTTCGGCGTGCGGCTGCGCACGTTTCCCGTGCTTCTCGCCGCGTGCCTGGCGCTCGCGCTCGCGGTGATTCTCGCGGGCGGCCGGATCTCGCTACTCGTCACCGACGCCGTGCAGGGCCTCGTGTCGTATCCGGTGGTCGTCGCCGTCGGATGCTGCTTCTGGCTCGGCTCGTGCCTGTTCGAACAGCTCGACTACATCAACATGTTCGTCACGATCGCCTGTTCGATGTGGTTCACCGGCGCCGGCGCCGTGGTGACGCTCGGCCTCTATTGGAGGCGCGGCACGGCGGCCGGTGCGTACGCGGCGCTCCTTTCCGCGGCCGCCATCTCGCTGTGCGGCGTTTTCGTCCAGCGCGGATGGGCGGCGACCGTCCTGCCCTGGCTCGCGGCGCACGGCCTCGACGGCGCCGTCCGCCACGCCCTGGAGGCGGCGTCCGCGCCTTTCGACCCGTGGATCCGGTGGACCGTGAGCGATGCCGAATGGGCGGTGAAATTCCCGGTGAATTCCGTCGAATTGAGCTTTTTCGCGATGCTTGTCGCGCTGCTACTCTACGTCGCGGTTCCCGTCGCGCTCGGCCTCCTCACGTCGGTCTGGTTTTCGTGGGGCACGGCACGCGACTTGCGGCGCCTTTTCCGCGATCTCGAAACCCGGGTCCGCGACGACCGCGACAACGGCATGGTGGAAAAAGACGCGCCGAAGGCTCCCCGCCCGGCGGCGGGGAGGGGCGCTTGAACCGGCGGGGCGCGGAGGGTATACTGGCGCGGCATGACAACGAAGAACGGAAAAACGGCCCCCGGGCCGCGCGGACGCGGGGAGCTGACGCTTCTCGGCGGCGGCGCGACCTCGTACCCGACGGACTACGATCCGTCACTGCTCGAAAAGTTCGAAAACCGCCACCCGGACAACGACACGCTCGTGTCGTTGCACTGCCCCGAGTTCACCACGCTCTGCCCGATCACCGGGCAGCCGGATTTCGGCGAGCTGCGCATCCGGTACGTGCCCGACCGGTGGCTCGTCGAGAGCAAGTCTCTCAAACTCTACCTCTTTTCCTTCCGGAACCACGGCGACTTCCACGAGGACGTCTGCAACGTGGTGATGAAAGACCTGCGCGCCCTCCTCGCGCCGAAATACGTCGAAGTGGCCGGGCTCTTCCGCCCGCGCGGCGGCATCGCCATCCGGCCCCTTGCCGTCTGGGCGCCGCCGCGCGGCCCCTACGCCCCCCTCGCCCGCGAGGCGCGGGCGCGGTTCGACGCTCCCGGCTCCTGAGCCGCCCTCCCCTTCCCGCCGGGTCCGGCGGGGGTTGTTCGCAAAATCCAACCTAAAAAACACTACGAAAATGGACAAACAGGAAGAATCGAAACTGGCGCTCGGCATGGTTTTCGCCGTCGCCCTGGTGCTGTCGAACGTCGTCGCCGCGAAAGTCGTCTCCGCGGCGCTACCCTTCGGACCGGGACGCATCGCGTTTCCCGGCGCCGTGTTCTGCTACGCGATCACGTTCCTCGCGACCGACGTCGCGGGGGAGCGCTGGGGCCGCGCCACGGCGGCGGCGTTCGTGCGGTGGGGCTTCGCGGTGCAGGTCCTCGCGGCGCTGCTTCTGCTTTTCACGGGCGCCCTCCCCGCGGTCGATCCGGACGTGCAGTCGGCCTACGACCGGCTTCTCGGCGTGAACTGGATGTTCGCCGGGGCGAGCCTCGTCGCCTACGCCGCGAGCCAGAGCGCCGACGTCGCGGTCTTCCACCGCGTCCGCGACGCCGTCCTCGCCCGCCGCCCGGGGGCGTTCGGCCGCCGCTGGATCTGGAACAACCTTTCCACCATGGCAGCGCAGCTGCTCGACACGGCCGTCTTCGTCGGACTCGCCTTCGGGGCCGGGCTCGGATGGCTCTCCACCGCCGCCGGGCGCCGCGACCTCGTGGCGCTCATGCTCGGGCAGTACGCCGTGAAAGTGGCGCTCGCGGCGCTCGACACCCCGGTTTTCTACCTCCTCACGCGGCACCGGGACCATGCCTGACGCACTCGTCTTCGACGGCGTTTCGTTCGCCTTTCCCGGCAGCGCGGAACCGCTCCTCGCCGGCCTTTCGGCGCGCTTCGGCGCCGGATGGACCGGCATCGTGGGGGCAAACGGGTGCGGCAAGACGACGCTGCTGCGCCTCGCGGCGGGCGAACTCGACCCCTCCGGGGGGCGGATCGAGCGCCCGGCCGGCGCGCTCTACGTCGTGCAGCGCACCGACGCGCCGCCGGCCGGCATGGCGGAATTTTTCGAGTCGTCCGACGCCGAGGCGTGGCAGGCGCGCGTCGATCTCGGCGTCGAAGACGACTGGGAGACGCGCTGGGACACGCTTTCACACGGCGAACGCAAGCGCCTCCAGATCGCGGTCGCCCTCTGGCGCGCGCCCGGGCTCCTCGCCCTCGACGAACCGACGAACCACCTCGACCGCGACGCCCGCGGCACGCTCCTCGCGGCGCTGCGCCGCTACCGCGGCACCGGGCTTCTCGTGAGCCACGACCGCGAACTGCTCGACGAACTCTGCTCGCAGTGCCTGTTCGTGATCCCGCCCTCCGCGACGATGCGCCCGGGCGGCGTCACGCAGGGCATGGAGCAGGACCGCCGCGAGCAGACCGCCGCCCGCGCCGCGGACGATTCGGCCAAGCACGCCGCCGAGCGCCTCCGCGCCGCGGCGCAGGAGCGCCGCGAAGAGGGCGAGCGGATGGCCGCGAAGACGAAGCAAAAGACGAAGAACGCCAAGGCGAACAAGTGGGACCACGACGGCAAGGCCGAGCGCAACCTCGCGAAGCTCACGGGGAAGGACGCCTGGGCCGGCAAGCAGTCCGCCGCGCTCGCGAAGCGCGCCGCGAAGGCGCAGGCCTCGCGCGCCGCGTTCCACGTGCGCAAGGAGTTCGCGACCGGGTTCTGGCTGGAAGACGCCGACGTCTCGCGCCGCGATTTCGTCCTGCGCGTTCCCGCCGGAGAGCTTCCGCTCGGGCCGGGACGCGTCCTCGTCCATCCGGACCTCGAGATCGCCCCGACCGGCCGCGTCGCGCTCGTCGGCCCGAACGGCCTCGGCAAATCGACGCTCCTGCGCGCGCTCGCGCCGCGCTTCAACGTCCCCGCCGAGCGCCTCACCTCCGTGCCGCAGGAAATCTCCGCGGAGGAGTCCGCGGCGATCCTCGCGGAAGCGAAGAAGCTTCCCGACGACCGGCTCGGCGAGGTGATGACGCGCTTTTCGCGCCTCGGGTCGCGTCCGGGACGGCTTCTGGAATCCGCGCAGCCCTCGCCCGGCGAAGTGCGCAAGCTCCTTCTCGCCCTCGGCATCGCGCGCGGGCCGCACCTCATCGTGATGGACGAACCGACGAACCACCTCGACCTTCCCGGCATCCTCTGCCTCGAAGACGCGCTCGCCGCCGCCCCGTGCGCGATGCTCCTCGTGAGCCACGACGAGCGGTTCCTCGCGCGCCTGGCGTCGGTCCGGTGGGAACTCGCCGAAACCGCCCCCGGCGTTTCGACCCTCTCCGTCCGCCCCGTCTGACGCCGCGGGCGGCGCCGGAAGCGGCGGCGTCCTTCCTTCCGGCGGGCCGCGGAACGCGCCGACGCCGGAAGCGGCGGAAGCTTCCGGGATTGGCACCCCCAAGCGGAGTCGAACCGCTCTTACTTGGATGAAAACCAGGTGTCCTAACCGATAGACGATGGGGGCCTAACCGCTCCTGCGGCGGGTGCGCCGCGCGGAACGGGGCGGAATCCTAGCAAAAACCGGGGCCGGAAGTCAAGACCCGGTTTTTCCGCGGCGCGGAACGGTCCGTTTGCCGCTCCGCGCGCCGCGGCGTATAATGCCCTGCATGTCCGCAACCGACTCTTCCCGACCGGACTTCCGCCCGGACCCCGTGCGGCTCGCGATCTTCGTCGCGACCGCGGCGGCGGGCGTCTGGCTCTATTCGCACTACGGCACCGATTCCGCCACCGCCGCCGAAGGCCGCTCCATTTTCGGCTGGGTCGCGACGCACTGGCGCGCCATGCCGGACGATTTCCGCACCAACTGGGCGATGCTGGGAATGTGCGCGCTCGCCGTGTGGCTCGACCGCGCGCGGCTCGCGAAGGCGCCCGTCCGCGCGTCGTGGGGCGGCACCGCCGTCGTCGCGCTTTCGCTCCTCCTCCATTTCGTCGGCTACCGCTCGCAGCTGCCGCGCCTCTCCCTCGCCTCGACGGCGACCGGGATCTGGGGCCTCGCGTGGGCGA
>Ga0310691_10003928_pt1 | contig 17193 bp, 16 predicted proteins | sample 176DNAGHGlowgp2_FD_203887 | JGI IMG/M metagenome (GOLD analysis project Ga0310691, IMG submission 203887) | Sheep rumen microbial communities from Palmerston North, Manawatu-Wanganui, New Zealand - 1766 DNA GHGlow gp2 (v2) (version 2) | ecosystem: Host-associated > Mammals > Digestive system >...
TGAGTGCGAGTTTGAACGCTACGCACCTGGTGATCCTAAGGGTAATATGAATAAGGTGTATCAGACGGCAATGACTGCCATCGAGAAAATTGAAGAAGGAATGAATCGTAAACCGAAGAAAGGGGTGGCTAATGCATTCTTGCTGCTCCTGATGTTGATGCCTTCATCAGCTTTTGCACTCTCGAAAGCTGAGGCAGATAGCAGTTATGTGAACGAGAACTACCAGCAGGCTATTCAGCAGTATGAGCAGTTGTCGAAGGTAGGACCCAGTGCGGAACTGTATTATAACCTTGGAAACTCGTACTATCGCATAGATAATATCACGCGTGCGGTGTTGAACTACGAACGTGCGCTGTTGCTCTCGCCTGGTGATGAGGATATCCGATTTAACTTGCAACTGGCTCGCAGTAAGACGGTGGATAAGATCGTGCCGCAGTCGGAGTTCTTCCTTACCACATGGTATCGCTCAGTAGTTAATATGCTGAGTGTTGACGGATGGGCTTATGTGGCTGTGTTCTGCTTGATGTGTGCTATCTTCCTGATGCTGGTCTATCTGTTCAGTTCTCCCGTCTGGCTACGTAAAATTGGTTTCTTCGGTGGACTGCTCTTATTGGTGGGCTTCATCTTAGGAAATGTCTTTGCCTGGCATCAGAAACAGATGATTGACCATCGTGACGGGGCTATCATCATGGAGTCGGCTGTGACGGTGAAGAGTACGCCTGCACAGAACGGAACCGATTTGTTTATCCTTCACGAGGGTACGAAAGTGACTATCATCGACGATACGATGGATGGTTGGCGCGAGGTGCGTGTGCCTGATGGTAAGCAGGGTTGGGTAGAGACTTCACAGATTGAGGTGATTTGAGGTTTGAGATTTGAGGATTATGGAAGAGTTGATACAGTTAGACAAACAGTTGCTGCTTTGGTTCAACGGAAGCGATTCGCTGTTCCTTGATGGACTTGTCAATACATTGACAACGGCTACCACGTGGATACCGCTTTATCTGGGACTGTTTTATATGGTGCTCAAGAATAACGACAACGTACAGAAGGTGTTGCTTATCTTGGGTTGTGCAGGATTGTGCGTCTTACTGGCAGGTTCTCTCAATGATCTTTTTATTAAACCTTCGGTGGCGCGTTGGCGTCCTTCACGTGACCAGGACATCGCGATGCTGGTGGATGTGGTGAATGGCTATCGCGGCGGCCGCTACGGATTCTTCTCGTCGCATGCTGCCAACACCTTCAGTATCGCTATCTTCTTCACGCTATTGGTGCGCAGCAGGGTGCTGTCGGTAGTGATGATACTATGGTCGCTACTAAACTGTTGGACACGTCTGTATCTGGGTGTTCATTTTCCTGGCGACATCCTTTGCGGTCTGCTCTGGGGCGGTGCTGTTGGTACGGGTATCTGGTTCCTGCATCAGTACGTCTATCAAAAGATTAATACCAAAGATTATTTCATTTCAACGCAATACACGAAGACGGGATATCAGAAATCTGATGTGGATATCGTGGTATGCATCTTGCTGCTCACGATAGTCTATGCTATCCTGAAATCGTGCTTTATGCTTTATATTTAAACCTATTAAATGGATACAAAACATATTCATATAAGTGATTACAATTATCCTCTGCCGGATGAGCGCATCGCAAAATTTCCGTTGGCAGAACGCGACCACTCTAAACTGTTGCTATATAAGCATGGTGAGGTAGGTGAGGATGTCTTTTATAATTTGGCTAGTCATCTGCCTGAGGGTGCTCTTATGGTTTTCAACAACACGAAGGTGATTCAGGCACGTCTGCATTTCCGTAAGGAGACGGGTGCCCTCATCGAGGTGTTCCTGTTGGAACCGGCTTTCCCTGCCGACTACGAACAGATGTTCCAGACGCGCGGACATTGCGCTTGGTACTGTCTGGTGGGCAACCTGAAGAAGTGGAAGGAAGGTTCGCTGTCAAGGGAACTGTCTGTCGGTGACGTAAAACTGACGATAAAGGCTACACGTGGTGAGATGCACGGCACCAGTCATCGTATTGACTTTGAATGGGATAATAGTTCGGTATCGTTTGCAGAGATCTTGGAGTCGATGGGCGAACTGCCTATTCCGCCTTACTTGAATCGTGAGACGCAGGAGAGTGATAAGACGACGTATCAGACGGTTTACTCAAAGATTAAGGGTAGTGTGGCTGCTCCTACGGCAGGACTGCATTTTACTGATCGTGTGCTTCTGTCGCTTGATGCCCACGGCATTGATCGTGAGGAGGTGACGCTGCATGTAGGTGCCGGTACCTTCAAACCCGTGAAGAGTGAGGAGATTGAGGGACATGAGATGCACACGGAGTATATCTGCGTGAAGCGTCAGACATTTGAGAAACTGTTGAAGCACAACTGTCAGGCTATTGCTGTGGGCACCACGAGTGTGCGCACGCTGGAGAGTCTGTATTACATGGGTTTGAAGGTGCTTCGTAATCCTGATATTCAGGAGGATGAACTACATGTGAACCAGTGGGAGCCGTATGAAAAGGAAGAGGGAAGAGTGAATAGTGAAGAATTTGCTACCGCAACAAAGGATGTATCTCCACGTGCTGCTATTCAGGCTTTGCTCGACTGGCTTGATCGCAATGGGTTGGCGTCGCTGCATAGCAGTACGCAGATTATCATTGCCCCTGGCTATGAATATAAGATAGTGAAGATGCTGGTCACGAATTTCCATCAGCCGCAGTCAACACTGCTCCTGTTGGTGAGTGCCTTCGTGAAGGGCGACTGGCACAAGATTTACGACTACGCCCTTGCTCACGATTTCCGTTTCCTGAGTTACGGCGACAGTTCGCTGATAATTCCTTAAACCGCAAATTTCAAATCAATGAAGTACGGATTAATCAAGGTGGCTGCTGCCATACCAGGTGTGCGCGTAGCCGATGTAGACTATAACGTTCAGCAGATAGAGAGCCTCATTGCCCAAGCAGAGGGAAAAGGAGCTGAGGTTATTGTGTTTCCAGAGTTGTCGATAACGGGTTACACTTGTCAGGATCTGTTCCGTCAGCAGTTATTACTTGAGAAAGCTGAGGAGGCTATTATCAAGTTGCTCGACTTCACCCGCAAACTGGATATCATCAGTGTGGTTGGTGTGCCTGTGCGCATCGGTACCCTGCTTTATAATTGTGCTGTGGTCATCCAAGGTGGTACACTCCTAGGAGTTGTTCCTAAGACTTATCTGCCCAATTATTGTGAGTTCTACGAGAAACGCTGGTTTGCTTCTGCAGCCGACCTCATGCCGCAGGATATCTATCTGGCAGGTAGTCTGATTCATGTCTCTGCAGAACCTATCGTATTCCGTACTTGCGACGGTGTTGGCTTGGGCATCGAGATATGTGAGGATGTGTGGGCTCCGCTGCCTCCAAGTAATAATCTGGCACTGGCTGGTGCGGATATCATCCTGAACCTCTCGGCTACGGATGAATTGCTTGGTAAACATAACTACCTCTGTTCGTTGTTGGCTCAGCAGAGTGCCCGCATGATGTGTGGCTATGTCTATAGCAGTTGTGGCTTCGGTGAGTCTACACAGGATGTGGTCTATGGCGGTAACGCTATGATTTTCGAGAATGGCAGACAACTGGCTACGGGTGATCGCTTCTCTTTAGAACCACAGTTGCAGATACAACAGATAGATGTTGACCGTCTGCGCGGTGAACGACAGAATAATACGACTTTCCGTACGGCACAGGATGGCGCTACGGCATGTGTCGTGTATGCGAAGAGTGTCAATCCGCGTCCCTTTGAGCTGATTCGTTCGGTCAACCCGCATCCGTTTATCCCCGAAGATGAACAGATGACCTCATCATGCGAGGAAATCCTGAATATCCAGACGATGGGACTCTGTCGCCGACTGCATCATACGCATTGTGACAAAGCGGTGATTGGTATCAGTGGTGGTCTCGACTCTACGTTGGCACTGCTCATCGTGGTACGTGCTTTCGATAAGCTGGGCCTCTCTCGTAAGGGAGTTATCGGTATCACCATGCCGGGATTCGGTACTACCGACCGCACTCACGATAATGCTGTCAGTCTGATGACTTCCCTGGGTATCACCCAACGCGAGATAAGTATAGCCAAGAGTGTGACCCAGCATTTCGAGGATATTGGTCATGATGCTTCTGTTCATGATGTGACCTATGAGAATTCGCAGGCGCGTGAGCGCACGCAGATATTAATGGATGTAGCTAACCAGGTGGGTGGAATGGTTATCGGTACGGGCGACCTTTCTGAACTGGCTTTGGGATGGTGCACGTATAACGGTGATCATATGTCCATGTATGGTGTTAATGGTGGTGTGCCCAAGACGCTGGTACAGTATCTGATTCGCTATCTGGCACATTTGCCTGCTTTTGCCGAGCAACGTGACGTGCTGATTGATGTGATTGATACGCCTATCTCGCCAGAACTGACACCTGCCGACGAACAGGGCAACATCCAGCAGAAGACGGAAGACCTCGTAGGGCCTTATGAACTACATGACTTCTTCCTTTACTACATGCTGCGCTGGGGTTTCCGTCCTACGAAGATATTCATGTTGGCACAACATGCTTTCAACGGGAAATATGACGATGACACCATTCTTCATTGGTTGCAAACCTTCTGCAGACGCTTCTTTAATCAGCAGTTCAAACGCTCGTGTCTGCCTGATGGCCCCAAGGTGGGAAGCGTCAGTTTGTCACCCCGCGGAGACTGGCGAATGCCAAGCGATGCATTCAGCACTTTATGGCAAAAAGAGTGTGAAGCCTTGGCGAAATAGGCCGAATCTCATATAATATGTTAAATAATGGGCGTAAAAGTACGAAAAGTTTTGTTAATTCACGAAAAAGTCGTACCTTTGCGCCCGCATTTTGCAAAATAATATTATTTTAACTTTTTATTAAACGTATGAATAAGTACGAAACCGTTTTCATTTTAACTCCCGTTTTGTCTGACGAACAGACAAAGGAAACGGTCGCTAAGTTCAAGAAGGTTCTCGCCGACAAAGGTGCTGAGATCGTGAACGAAGAGGCCTGGGGATTGAAGAAACTGGCTTACCAGATTGAGAAGAAGACCTCTGGCTTCTATTTCCTCATCGAATTCAACGCTGAGCCAGCTGTGATTAAGACATTGGAGACTGCCTATCGTCGTGATGAGAAGGTTATCCGTTTCCAGACTGTTAAACTTGACAAGTATGCTGCTGAATATGCTGAGAAGCGTCGTAGCAAGCTTGGTAAAAAAGAGGAGGCTTAAATTATGGCAGAACAGAGTGAAATCCGTTATTTGACTGCTCCTTCTATCGATACAAAGAAGAAGAAGTACTGTCGTTTCAAGAAGAGCGGTATCAAGTACATCGACTACAAAGATCCCGAGTTCCTGAAGAAGTTCCTGAACGAGCAGGGTAAGATTCTGCCCCGTCGCATCACCGGTACCTCTCTGAAGTACCAGCGCCGTGTGGCTCAGGCCGTTAAGCGTGCACGTCAGATTGCATTGCTGCCTTACGTAACCGATTTGATGAAATAAACAAAGGAGGACGCAAGAATGGAATTGATTTTGAAAGAAGATGTTATCGGCTTGGGATTCAAGAACGATATCGTAAATGTTAAGTCGGGTTATGGCCGTAACTACCTGATTCCTCAGGGTAAGGCCGTTATCGCTTCTCCCTCTGCTAAGAAGATTCTCGCTGAGAACCTGAAGCAGCAGGCTCACAAGCTGGCTGCTCTGAAGGCTGCCGCTGAAGAGAAGGCTGCCGCTCTCGAGGGTGTTGCACTTACTATCGCCGCTAAGGTTAGCGCTACTGGTCAGCTCTATGGTTCTGTTACAAACATGACCGTTGCTGAGGAGCTCGCTAAGCTGGGTAAGGAAGTTGATCGTAAGATCATCGTCCTGAAGGATATTAAGAAGGTTGGCGACTATGTAGCTGTTGTTCGCTTCCACAAGGAGGTAAGCGCTGAGATTCCCGTTAAGGTTGTTGCCGAGGGTGCTCCCGCTGAGGAAGTAGCAGCTCCTGCAGTTGAAGAGGCTCCTGCTCAGGAGGCAGAAGCTCCCGTAGCTGAGTAAGCTCGCTGTAAAGCAATATCATTGATATTACAACGCAAATCCCAGTCACTTTCCAGTGGCTGGGATTTTTTTCTAGTTCTTATAGGAGTTATTTATTCGATAGCAAGAAATATTAATTATTTCAGCAGGTCTGGACGTAGGCGCTTGGTACGTTCCATCGCTTGCTCCATTTCCCAGTCGCGTATCTTTGCTTCATTACCACTAAGCAGGATATCGGGCACTTTCCAACCTTTATAGTCAGCAGGACGGGTATAGATAGGTGCTGCGAGGATGTCATCCTGGAAACAGTCGGAGAGGGCACTTTGCTCGTCGCCAATGACACCTGGTACAACACGCACCACAGCATCAGCTATCATTGCAGCAACGAGTTCTCCGCCTGTAAGCACGAAATCGCCAATAGAAATCTCGCGGGTGATTAGGTGATCACGAACACGCTGGTCAATACCTTTATAATGACCTGCAAGAATGATGAGGTTGCCCTTGAGGGATAGTTCGTTGGCTATGTGCTGATCGAAACGCTCACCGTCAGGTGAGGTGAAGATAACTTCGTCATAGTCGCGCTCTGCTTTCAAGGCTGTGATACAGCGATCGATGGGTTCGCACTGCATCACCATTCCGGCACTACCGCCGTAGGGATAATCATCTACGCGGCGCCATTTGTCAAGTGTGTAGTCGCGCAGGTTGTGAAGACGTATTTCGGCCAAACCTTTCTTCTCGGCACGAGCCAATATGGATTCATGTACAAAACCCTCGAGCATCTCGGGCAGTACGGTGATGATATCAATTCTCATGTTAAATGTGTGTGTTTACTGTATTGTTTTCTCGGTTTTTCCTACGTGTATCAAATATATCTCGTTGAAGGATACTATGTCCTTATAGTCACGCTCGAACTGAGCCTTTGCCTCCTTGCTGCTATGGGTATCGTATTCGTGTTCGCCCGACTCATCGCGCCAGCCTTTGTAAGCTGCACGAATCTGCCATAGATGGACATCGCTGAGCACCTGATGCTCGTTTTGATACTGTATTACCTCATCAAGTTTTCCTTCGCTTAACATCATAGTGATATCGTGATAGCCATTAACTCGATTAATAAATGTGGAGTCACAATGTGAGGCGTTGATACTATCCTGAAGCCACTGGTACATATTATCTACATAGACGTAGAGCAGGTTGTCGCTCTCTAACTGGCGCTTGAATTCCTGCACCTTATTATCTTCGATTTGTTTCTTTGGTTGAGGCTTCTGGGTGGTTACAACAGGTGCTTGTGCCTCAGGGGCCTTTGTCTCGTCTGTGTTGACAAATAGACTGATGACACCTACACCGACAAAACCGATGATAAATGCCAGACATGCTGATGTAATCAGTTTTTTCTTATCCTGAGTACTTATTTTTCTTTGATTTGGTTTCATAATCTGCAAATTTACCGTTTTTTATTTAATCATACAAATTTTTTGCGCCTTTTGTGTTATTAGCGCTATATTTTTTTGTAATTTTGCCGATTGAAAAGTAGAACCTATGGACGAAAAACAAAGAATAGAACAACTGCGGCAGGAGCTGCATGAACATAACTATCGTTATTATGTGCTGAACCAACCGGCAATAGGTGATCAGGAGTTTGACTTTATGATGCATGAGTTGCAGGACTTGGAAGCACGGCACCCCGAAATGTCTGATCCTAATTCGCCAACCCAACGTGTGGGTAGTGATTTGCAGACGGGATTTCGTCAGGTAGCTCATCGCTATCCGATGCTCTCGTTGGCAAATACCTACAATGAACAGGATGTGCGTGATTGGTATGAAAGCGTACGCAAGGGATTGGCTGGCGAGGATTTCGAGGTATGCTGCGAGATGAAATATGACGGACTGAGTATCTCGTTGACTTATGTCGATGGACATCTGACTCAGGCAGTGACACGTGGTGATGGTGTGCAGGGCGATGATGTGACGCAGAATGTGAAGACTATTCGTACCATTCCGCTGATATTACCAGGAAAGGGCTATCCAAAAGAATTTGAGATTCGTGGCGAGATACTGATGCCGTGGGCATCGTTTGAGCGTCTGAATGCTGAACGTGAGGCTGCCGAGGAACCGCTCTTCGCCAACCCCAGAAATGCAGCTAGTGGTACCCTGAAGAGTTTGGACTCAAGGGTTGTTGCGCAGCGCTCGCTGGATGCTTATCTTTATTATCTGTTAGGTGAGGAATTACCAGCCGATGGACACTTTGAAAATCTGGAGGAGGCACGCTCTTGGGGATTCAAAATTTCCGAGGGTATGCGTAAGGTAAAGACGGTTGAAGAGATCATAGACTTCATCAATTACTGGGATACTGAACGTAAGAACCTTCCTGTTGCTACGGATGGTATTGTTTTGAAAGTCAATTCGTTAAGACAACAACGTTCATTAGGATATACAGCCAAGAGTCCGCGCTGGGCAATCGCTTATAAGTTTAAGGCAGAACGTGAATGCACGCGTCTGTTGGAAGTGACTTATCAGGTAGGACGCACTGGTGCGGTGACGCCTGTTGCCAACATGGAACCTGTACAGTTAGCAGGTACTACCGTGAAGCGTGCAACGCTGAATAACGAGGATTTTATCCGTAGCTTCGATCTGCATATCGGTGATATGGTTTATGTGGAAAAGGGTGGCGAGATTATCCCCAAGATTGTAGGTGTGAATATTGATGAGCGTCCTATCATTTCGCAACCCGTCCAGTTTATCAAACGTTGTCCGGAATGTGGCACACCGCTGGTACGCTATGAGGGCGAGGCTGCTTGGTATTGCCCAAACGATGCCGGTTGTCCACCACAGATAAAAGGACGCATCGAACATTTTATTGCCCGTAAAGCGATGAATATCGATTCACTTGGTCCTGAGACGGTGAATGAATACTATCAGCGCAGGATCATCCATAATATTGCTGATTTGTATGATATCGAGGTACAGCAGATTAATGGTGACGGCTCGCGTACAAAGTCGGCTCAGCGTATCGTCAATGGCATACAGAAATCTAAGGAAGTACCTTTCGAACGTGTTGTCTTCGCACTGGGTATCCGTTTCGTAGGTGAGACTTCGGCTCGCTTGCTGGCACGTCACTTCAAAACGATGGATGCCTTGATGAATGCCGGGCTGGAGGAACTGCAAGAGGTGGAAGGTATCGGCGAAGTGATGGCAAAGAGTATCATCACCTATTTCCATAATCCTGAGAACCAAACTATCATAGAACGCCTCCGTGGATATGGGTTGCAGATGGCATTGTCAGAAGACCAGACAACAGCTGCAAGCGATAAACTGGCAGGTCAGAGTATCGTGATAAGCGGTGTGTTTGCCCATCATAGTCGCGATGAGTATAAACTCATTATCGAACAGAATGGAGGTAAGAATGTTGGTTCGATTAGCGGAAAGACCTCTTTCATCCTTGCTGGTGAGAATATGGGACCATCGAAACTGGAGAAGGCTCAGAAGTTGGGCGTGAGGATTGTAAGTGAGGATGAATTCTTGGAGATGTTGGCATGAAGATTATAGTATCAAAAGAGATAGAACAGGCATGTCCTGAATTTGTGGGTGCTTGTGTGGAAGCTCGAGTACAGAATACGCGGTATAATGCCGAACTATGGGATGAGATCCATCGTCTGGGTGAGAAATGTCGTCATGAGTTGACCACCGAGTCGCTAAAAGAACTTCCTTCTATTGCTGCTACCCGTAGGGTTTATAAGGCCTGCGGAAAGGATCCTTCGCGTTATCGTCCTGCCAGCGAACAGCTGATTAGACGAATGCTACAAGGGAAAGAACTCTATCAGATAGACACCCTCGTTGACTTGGTGAATGTGGCTTCGATAGCCTATGGTTACAGCATTGGTGGCTTTGATGCCGATAAGTTTGTGGGCGACACGCTGACACTTGGCGTAGGTCGTGAGGGTGAACCTTACGAGGGAATTGGTCGCGGAATGCTTAATATTGCCGGACTGCCAGTTTATCGTGATGCACAGGGTGGAGTGGGAACACCTACCAGCGATAATGAACGTACGAAGATGACGATGGAGACTATCCATCTGGTAGTGCTGGTCAATGGCTATGATGGTAATCGTGAACGTGTGATGGCTAATGCGGAATATCTGAAGGAACTGATTATCAAATATGCAGCAGGTTCTGATTGTAACATAACGCTTTATAGTACGAAGGAATGAGATATTTTATAACTCTGAGTTACGATGGAACGCGTTTCCACGGATGGCAAGTACAACCTAACGGCATCTCTGTGCAAGGCGAACTGCAGCGTGGCTTGTCGCTCTTGCTTCGCGAAGATATTCAGATTACGGGTGCTGGTCGTACAGATGCTGGTGTGCATGCCAAGATGATGGTGGCTCATTTCGATACGGAGTCTTCGGTAGATTGTAAGCAGTTGACTTATAAGTTGAATAAACTGCTGCCCCAGGATATCGCCGTGCAGAAAGTTGAACCTGTTAGTGATGATTTGCATGCACGTTTTTCAGCCACCTCGCGTACCTATTATTATTATATACATACAGTAAAGTCACCATTTGAGCGTCATTACTCCTGCGAACTGCATTATCCGTTGGATTTCCAGAAGATGAATGAGGCTGCGCGGATGCTCTTGGAGTATGAAGACTTTGGTGCCTTCTGTAAGAGTCATGCTGATGTGAAGACTACGCTCTGTAAGGTGACGTGTGCAGAGTGGCATCAGACATCCCCATCAACATGGTATTTCGAGATTTCTGCCAATCGCTTTCTGCGTAATATGGTGAGAGCTGTTGTGGGCACGTTGATTGAGGTTGGTCGCGGACGAATGACAATAGATGATTTTCGTCGTGTGATAGAGGGCAAGCGCCGTACGGAGGCTGGCGAGTCTATGCCGGGCAATGCCCTTTTCTTAGTAGATATTAAATATTAATTATGTGGTTAATCTTAGCATTTTTGTCGGCTGCCTTTTTGGGTATCTATGACTCCCTGAAGAAAAAGGCATTGAAGGATAACGCCGTCATTCCTATTTTGTTTCTTAACACGCTGTTCTCATCGCTGATATTCTTGCCGTTTATCTTACTGAGCGGTATGACGGATATGCTTGATGGCAGCATCTTCCATGTGGCCAGTGGTGGTTGGGAGGTTCATAAGTTTATCGTCTTAAAAGCACTTATCGTCCTCTCTTCATGGATACTGGGCTATTTCGGTATGAAACATCTGCCGCTTACCATCGTAGGTCCTATCAACGCTACGCGTCCGGTGATGGTGCTGGTGGGTGCATTACTGTTTTTTGGCGAGCGACTGAATGTGTGGCAATGGGTAGGTGTGTCACTTGCTGTCGTATCGTTCCTGTTGCTGAGTCGTAGTGGGAAGAAAGAAGGCATCGACTTCAAGCACGATCATTGGATATATATGATTGTGGGCGCTGCTGCATTGGGAGCAGTCAGCGGTCTATACGACAAGTATCTGATGGCACCTGTAGGTCAAGGTGGTGTAGGACTGGATCGTATGATGGTACAGTCGTGGTATAATATCTACCAGTGTTTTATGATGTTGGTGATGTTACTACTTTTGTGGTGGCCAAAACACAATCAGACAACGCCTTTCCACTGGGATTGGGCTATCATTGGCGTCAGCGTGTTCCTATCCACAGCCGACTTCATGTATTTCTATTCGCTCTCATTGCCAGAGGCTATGATTAGTATTGTGTCGATGGTACGTCGTGGTTCTGTCATTGTGTCGTTCCTTTGTGGTGCGATGTTCTTCCGCGAGAAGAACTTGAAAGCAAAGGCTGTTGACTTAGCTTTAGTTCTACTGGGTATGATATTCCTATATATAGGTAGTCATTAAAAGTCTAGTCTTCTGATAATAGTTATTTCCATGACGTGAAAATCTATTTTCATGTCATGGAAATATATTCTCATGTCGTGAAAATATATTCTCATGACATGAGAATAACTTTGTTAGGTGAATAAAACTATTTTTTGCTTCCTTTTATTTTATCTTCTCCAGCAGTTTGGCAAGGCCTTCCAGGTCGTGGGCATTTACATCGAGATCGAGTACGTTGCTTTCGCGGTCTATGAGTTTGTAGGTGGGGAAGGAGTGTATGTTCAGGTAATGCTCGATGGCGCTCTGCTGCTCTTTAGGCAGATTATAGTGCACCTCGTTAGGGCCAACTACATTATACTCCTTGATGACGTTCTGCCACGACTCATCGGTGGATTCGGGAAACAATTGAGAATTGAAAGCAAAAAAAGAGGATATATCATAAAGATATATCCTCACGTTTTCCTTTAGTTCGCTAGAATTACTCAGCAACAACAGTTGTGTCAACAACAGCGCTGTCAGCAACGGTAGTATCCTCTACAACAGTAGTGTCAACCTCAGCGATTGAATCTGTAGCAACCTCAGCCTCAGCGGGTTTGTTACCATTACCACAAGCTACGAACATAGCTGCAACTGCGAACATAAATGCAATCTTTTTCATTTCTCTTTTGCTTTTTAAATCTGTAAAACAATCATTTGTTTATTAAAACGATGCAAAGGTATACATTTTTTTGATACGATGATACATTTTTTTCGATTTTTTTTTGCTCTTTTTTGTAACTTTTTTGCAAACCACTGAAAATCAACAACATACGAAATGTTAAAAATAGTATACAAACGACACTTAATTGAAATTAAGACAAAAAAGCGTGTTTTTCGCCAATTAATGTGTACCTTTGCAAAACAGAAGAAAAAGCATATGATAGATACATCTGCCTTTCAAGGCAAAACAGCAGTATATTATACCTTAGGGTGTAAGTTGAACTTTTCCGAGACATCGACTTTCGGCAGAATGCTTCAGGAGATGGGTGTTCGCACTGCCCATAAGGGTGAACCAGCGGACATCTGTCTGATAAATACCTGTTCGGTGACCGATGTGGCCGATCATAAATGTCGTCAGGCTATTCATAGAATGGTACGCGAGAATCCTGGTGCCTTTGTAGTGGTGACAGGTTGCTATGCCCAGTTGGAAGCCGAGGCTGTAAGTAAGATAGAGGGCGTGAGTCTGGTGTTGGGTTCTAATGAGAAGGCTAATCTCGTGCAGTTTCTGTCAGAGGCTTTTGTTAATCGTGATAACATCGCGACCTACAAAGCTGAGAAGACAAAAGATATTAAGACCTTCGCACCATCATGTTCAAGGGGAAATCGTACGAGATTCTTTTTGAAGGTACAGGATGGCTGCGACTATTTCTGTACCTATTGTACTATCCCGTACGCGCGCGGGTTCAGTCGTAACCCAACGATTGCATCATTGGTAGCACAGGCTGAACAGGCTGCAGCAGAAGGGGGGAAGGAAATTGTACTCACGGGGGTGAATATTGGCGACTTTGGTAAGACTACAGGCGAGAAGTTCATTGATTTGGTGAAAGCTCTTGATAAGGTGGAAGGTATTAGTCGCTACCGCATCAGCAGTCTGGAGCCCGACCTGTTAAGCGACGAACTCATTGATTACTGTGCCAAGGAGAGTCGTGCCTTTATGCCTCATTTCCATATTCCCTTACAGAGTGGTAGTGATGAGGTGTTGCGTTTGATGCATCGTCATTACGACCGACAGCTCTTTGCCGATAAGATTCTGCGTATCAAGGAGCTGATGACTGATGCTTTTATCGGTGTCGATGTGATGGTGGGATGTAGAGGAGAGAAACCTGAGTGTTTCGAGGATGGCTATGAGTTTATCAAGTCTCTGCCTGTTACCCAACTGCATGTGTTCCCTTACTCGGAACGTCCTGGCACATCGGCCCTGAAGATTGACTATGTGGTGCCTGAGAAGGAGAAGAAACTGCGTAGTAAGCGTTTACTTGAACTGTCTGATGAGAAGACCGTCAGTTTCTATGAACAGTATATTGGTCAGGAGGCTGAGGTGCTCTTTGAGAAAGCTACGCGCGGACGTGCTATGCATGGATTCACTAAGAACTACATCCGTGTGGAACTGTCGCCTGCTGATGCAAAACCTGAGTATGACAATACGTTGATTCGGGTACGTATGGGAGATTTCAATCACGATAAGACTGCTTTAAAAGCAACAATCATCAATGGATAAGTTAGCTATCGTCATATTAAACTGGAATGGTGCAAAGATGCTTCGTCAGTATCTGCCCAGCGTATTGGAATATTCAAAAGACGAGGCCGTGGTCTATGTGGCAGATAATGCCTCGACAGATGAGAGTATCACCTTGTTAAAGGAACAGTTCCCAGAAGTGAAATTGATCCTGCTGGAAAAGAACTGGGGATTTGCTGAGGGCTACAATAAAGCTCTGCAGCAAGTTGATGCTGAGTATTATCTGTTGCTGAATAGTGATATTGAGGTAACCGAAGGTTGGCTGACGCCGATGCTTGCCTTTATGGATGCACATCCTGAGGTTGCGGCTTGTCAACCTAAATTGTTGAGCATCTATCAGCGCGACAGTTTTGAGTATGCTGGTGCATGCGGAGGCTATTTGGACCGTTATGGGTATCCGTTCTGCCGAGGACGAATCTTTGATGTCGTTGAGAAAGACCAAGGACAATACGATGAGCCTGCAAAGATACATTGGGCCACGGGTGCTGCTCTCCTCGTGCGTGCGCGTATATATAAAGAGGTGGGCGGACTGGATGGTCGCTTCTTTGCTCATCAGGAAGAGATAGAGATGTGTTGGCGTATGCGTATTCATGGCTATCAACTTTATTGTCTGCCTGAGAGTAAGGTGTATCATGTAGGAGGTGGTACGCTACCAAAGTCGAACCCCATGAAGACCTACCTTAATTTTCGTAATAACCTGACGATGTTGTATAAGTGTCTGCCTGAGAAAGACCTGAAGCCTGTGATGCGCTTGCGCTGGTTCCTGGATTATCTGGCTGCTTTTCAGACATTGATACTGAATCGGAACGTGGGCGACTTCAAGGCTATCTTCCGAGCTCGTCGCGACTTTAAGCGTTGGCGTAAGGATTTTGAGAAAGACCGCATGCAGATTCAGCAGAGCAGAGTTGCTGGCAACGATACTGAGTTCGCGCCATTCCTGTTGCTTTGGAGATACTATGCAAAAGGCCGCAAGACATTCAGTCAATTAGGACAATAAAAAAACGGCACTCATTCTCCAATGGGTGCCGCTTTTTTGTTGTATAGCCTATTCCTTACTTCAAAGGTTTGATGGCAAATGTGAAGTCATACTCCTTGAAAGGAACACGATACTCGTTGCGAGGCCAAGCACCCCATGAGTTCACACAACCCAGACCCAACTGATGCTGTTGGATATGAACGCTGGTGTAACCTGAAGGAATCAGGTCGCCACTATGGCGTCCCCAAGCCTTGTCCTTATGCGGGCCGTCGTCAAGCTGACTGGTGGTGTAGGGCAGGGCAGAAGCCTCCATCGGTGCATTAGAATAGAACTGCAGACCCTTTCCGCTCTGGTTGATAACAGAGAACCAGCGTACGTCAACGTGGTTGCCGCTCTCCTGTGGACGGATATACTCAAAGTACTCGTCCTTCACAGCATTCTTATACACACCCAGGAACTCAGAATCCTTACGATCGCTATAAGTCTCGATTGGACCACGTCCGTAATACTCCACCTGATCGTACTGCTTAGGCATCTGGATGCCCATACCGAAGCGGAACATCTCGCTCATCTTAGCTTCACCTTCTGGCTTCAGCTGCTCACGTACTATCACTTCACCATCAGCAGTCAGTGTGTAGGTCATTGTGAGAAGAGCAAAAGCCGGACGGCGCTCGTCACGATTTCTTGGACCTGCTGCACGTGTTGCGGGTTCACGTAGTTCGATAGTGACGATAACGGAGTTGTCGCTCACCTTGAAATCTTTCACTCTAGTCTCAGGGCTCTTCCAGGCCGAGAAGCGATTCTGCAACTGAGCACCATAGTCATTATCCGTTGGTGCACGCCAGAACTCAGGCACAATGCTCTCACGGAACTGCAACATATCCTGACCATCCACAGTCAGATAGTCAATCCATCCGTTCCAACGACCGATATAGAGATCAGTGCCTGCAGCAGAGAGTTTTACGTAAGTGTTGGTCTCTTCCTTAGAGATTCCTGAATTTTCAGATTCTCCAGTCAATTCCGGGTATTTATACTCGTTGACGCAGAACTGCTGCTTTGCCAATACCTGACCTTTCTCTACGAGGGGTGCGCCGTTCTTCGATTTGAAGTAGAACGAAACAAATATCTCGTTATCACCATGATGACCCAATACGCGCTCGATGACCTGCTTCATCTCGTCGGAAGTGATAACCTTGCGCTGCTGTGGCTGGATGCCACTGATATCGATAGTGCCTCCGTGACCAAAGGTCATACCATTAGGACGATTAGCACTCTCATGGTGATGACTGCCTGCGCCACCTACAAACCATTCAAGTTGCAGGTCGTCGAGTGTCTTGAAGAAGTTCTCGTTGTAAATCTCAAACTTTCCGGCTTTCAGGTCAACATCCTTCACCCATACACTCTGATAGTAATAACCTACCTCGTAGGCATGAGGATTCAGACGACGGTCTGGGGCGATGATACCGTTGCAGTTGAAGTTATAGTCGCTGGCAGGATACTTACCGTAGTCGCCACCATAGGTAAAGATAGTACGTCCTGTGATAGGACTCTTATCGCGCATACCCTGATCTACAAAGTCCCAGATATAGCCACCCTGATACTTAGGATACTTACGTACAAGGTCCCAATATTCCTTGAAGCCGCCCATTGAGTTACCCATAGCGTGGGCATATTCACATTGTATCAACGGACGAGGATTATCTCCCTTCGAGTAAGCCTCACAGCCCTCGTAGCCGTAGTACATGGGACAGAAGATGTCGGTCTTGCCGTTCTGACCAGCCTGTTCAAACTGGCAGGGACGGGTTTTGTCGGTAGCCTTCACCCAGTCGTAAGCCTTTTCGAAGTTTGGACCATAGCCAGCTTCGTTACCCAGACTCCATACGATGATAGAGGGATGGTTCTTGAATGACAGCACATTGCCCTGATTACGCTCCAAGTGCATCTTCTCAAAATCCGCACGCTTGGCCAGTGTGCCCTCGCCGTAGCCCATACCGTGACTCTCAAGGTTGGCCTCGGCAGTCAGATAGATACCATACTCATCACAGAGGTCGTACCAACGGGGAT
>Ga0310691_10003930_pt1 | contig 17182 bp, 13 predicted proteins | sample 176DNAGHGlowgp2_FD_203887 | JGI IMG/M metagenome (GOLD analysis project Ga0310691, IMG submission 203887) | Sheep rumen microbial communities from Palmerston North, Manawatu-Wanganui, New Zealand - 1766 DNA GHGlow gp2 (v2) (version 2) | ecosystem: Host-associated > Mammals > Digestive system >...
AACATATCATTCACGACTCCGATCGTGAGCAGATCAAGCTCCGAGAGGGACAGCCCGATCTGCACACATCGGAGAAGGAAGAGGGGCGTTGTCATCGGGCGGTCAGTTTTTCGATGTTTTTTTTAGATTCCGCCTGCGTTTCCACGTTGAGTCCCCACAGTTCAATGAGTTGCGGCAGCACCTCGTAAATGGAGAATGTGTTGAAGGCTTCGAGCCATTCATCGGGATTGTCCGGGACGTTCTCCGGATCAGCGTGCTTCGCCATGATGTAGGCGATGTTCTCAAACACCTCAAGGCTCTCGATGTCGAGGGTAGAACCTTCCTCGTCGCCTTCCTGCACAGAGGTCTGAAGGGCAGCGAAGTCCTTGTAAATATCCCTGCGGAACTTGATACGGTAAAGGCGAGGCACAGCGGCACTCGCTTTGAACGGAACCTCGATACCGTCAACGGTGATTGTCTTTTTAATAGCCATGCTGTACCTCCTTACTCAGTCGCACTGCCGGACTTGGTCGATGTGGAACGAGTGCCGGTGCTGTTGTTAGTTGCAGCAGTCGGCATATACACAGCGTTGTACCAGTTGTCGTAGGTCGTCTTGTCAGTGCTTTCGCAGGTCTTGGACTTCACCAGACCGTTGGGCAGCGCCGATGCTTTGAGGGACAGCTTTTCCGTCTTGACGGACTTGCTTTCCTCGGTAGTCTCGCCCTCAGTCGCAGGACGAGACGCAGAGCAGCAGTACAGCACATGACGGATGTGGTTCTTGTCGCCGTCGAACTCGAACATGAGTGCGAACTGCGATGTTTCCGCATCGTTGCGCTCCACCAGAACACCCTTTGCATCAAGCTGTTCGCCGAGAATCGCCGTTGCAAAGTCGGTCGTGATGAGTGCGACCTCCAGATCACCGTCATAGCCTGCGTTGTTGTTGATGACATAATAAACGCTGTTATCAGCATAAAAATTCTCGTTTTCGCCGTTTGCGTCAATGCTCAGGGAAACTGCACCGGGCAGGCGCACAGGCGTTGCAAATGTCGGAACGCCGTCATCAGACCATGCCGTGATCTTCGCCCAGTGAACCTTGTTCAGACCGAATTTAACCTTGTTCTTCTGCAGTGCCATTGTTATACCTCCATTTCGTAAAGCACCTCGTAGAGCTTCTCGCTCTCGATCCATCTTTCAGTTTTCGTGTAATAAATATTGTGCTGCGTCAGCACTTCCTCCACACGGCTTTCCGTTTCGGGCGACTTTTCATCCGTATACAGCTCCACATCAAGCTGCTTGAAGCTGTGATACATCAGGTTATCCGCGCCGAAGGTATCCTCGCCGGGTGAAAGGAAAATAACAAAGGGCGGTTTCGGAGACTCGCCCTCGGCAAAGTGATGATAGGCGAACGGCATCCCGATGAATGAGCTGATGTACACGACCGAGTGCAAGGCGGCGCGTGGTATCTTTGAATACCTGAATGGAGACATCGATTCTACAGAGCTTTTCAAGCGCTGGCTGGCTATAGACTATCCTTTTAATAAGAAGGAGTTAGCCGACGTACTTCAGATGCTCATGACAATGGATGTCTCTAAGATGAAGTATTATGCTGACCTAAACCTTCAGCAGATCTATCACGATTTCCTCAAGGGTGCAGCACTGGTAGAGGACGGCAGACCGGAAACGGAGATCATTCTGTATAATCTCGGAAAGTTCAGTCAGGTTATTGGTGACTACGAGGTCATCAACTTCACACTGAAGCCTAAATCAAAACTGTACGGATTCTGCGCTTTCCTGAAATATACCGCAGGCGGTTACTATCCGGAGGGCTATCTCACCAATACCTATACCAAACCGGATGCGGTTTCGATTATGACCGTTCACCAGTCGAAAGGTCTGGAGTATGCAGCTATCTTCATTCCGGGGCTCAATAAAAACTTCTTCCCGGCACAGAAGGTCGGTGGCAAGGGCATCTGGCACGTCATTCAGCGCAACTGGATCACCGGTTCAAGCCGCTTTGACGGCGATTTGGAGGACGAGAGAAAGCTATTCTATGTTGCGGTCACCAGAGCGAAGAAGTATCTGTATATTACCAGAGCGAAGGAAACCCGTGACAAGACAGTATCGACCTTCTTTGTTGAAGCGAAGGATTCACCGTGTATGCTGCCTTACAGCGACCGTGTAGTGCATGATGTCAGTCATCTGCCGGATCTACGAAAGAGCAGTATGCCGCTTACGCTGAATTTTTCGCTGCTGGAGGACTACTTTATATGCCCGTATCGCTTCAAGCTTTCCATGTTCTATGGCTTTGTCGAGCCATTCTCGGAACGAATGGGCTACGGCAATACGCTGCATGAAATCGTGCGAGACATCAACCTTGCCGCTATCAATGGGGCTCCTATTACCGATGATTTCATCCAGCAAACCTTCAATCAGGTGTTCTACCTTCCGTATGCGAACGCCATACAGCGTCAGCGAATGCTTGAGAGTGCAAAGCGCAGCATCCAGAAGTATGTGGAACGCAACGCAGGTACATTTGGCGACATTCGGTTAGCCGAGTCACAGATCGAGATTGATCTCGGCGATGGCGTAACCGTGAATGGTCGTATTGATATGGTCAAGGAGATCACGATTGACGGTAAGAAAAAGACTGTCATTGTTGACTTCAAAACCGCAAACAAAAAAGTGCTGGAGGCAATCAATAGCCAGCAGCTCAAGATTTACGCTCTCGGCTATCAGCGGTTAACTGGCGCAATGGCAGATTTCATGGAAATCTACCATCTCGATTCTGAGAATACTGCCAGAGAACCCGTCACGGCTGCAACCATTGAGGGCGTGGAAACTGAAATCAAACAGGCGGCTGACAGCATCCGGCGAAACAACCTGCCGAGGCGCTGCAGCAAGGAGAACTGCTCGAAGTGTCATCTCGGACACTTGTGTCTAAGCAGGGCGGAGCAGAAGCAATATACTTAATGGAGGGAAAACATGGCTAATTTATCACAGCAACGGCGAGAGAGAATGCTTGCCTTTCTTCAGACGCTGAAAGCACAGCATACAGACGACGATTCACTGATAGCACTTGGCGAAATTGAGAAGGAACTGAAAGCTAAGAAGTACGGTCTTGTCTGGGAAGAACATGAAGAAGAAGTGGATGTGAAGATGCGCACTCATATCCCTGTTTTCACAGAAGTCACCGATAGAGAAGTTATTGGTGACAGCAACACTGATCTTTGCAATTTCCTTTTAGAGGGTGACAATCTTCATTCCTTACGCTTGCTTGAAAAAACTCACAGAGGAAGAGTAGATATCATTTACATTGATCCGCCGTATAATCATGGCAAGGATGATTTTGTGTATGATGATAAGTTTGTTAATGCCGAAGATACATTTATACACTCTAAGTGGCTCTCCTTTATGGAAAAAAGGCTCCGTATAGCTTTTTCGCTTTTATCAGATGATGGCTTGATTTTTTTATCAATCGATGATAATGAACAAGCAGAATTAAAATCACTTATGGATAGGATATTTGGGGCAGAGAATTTTATTATTACTATGCCCCGTATTACTAAAAAAAGCGGCAAAACAACAGGTTCATTTTCAAAAAACCATGATTACGTTCTTGTCTATACCAAACGCAATCAAGATATTTTTGTAATGGAAGAGCATACCGATCCGGACTTTAAATATGAAGATGAGTGGGTTGCAGAAAGAGGAAAATATAAGTTAAACCAGACATTGGATTATGATAGCCTTTCTTACAGCGCAAGTTTAGACTATCCTCTTACTGTTGAGGGTGAGACATTTTATCCCGGTGGAGATATTGAGGCGTGGAAAGAACGACAAAATGGAAATCATCGAAGAGCTGATTGGGCGTGGCGATGGAATCAAAAGTTGTTCGATTTTGGCTATAAGAATGGCTTTATTGTGATAAAAAGAAAAAGCGACGGAACAGCACGAATATACACAAAGACATACCTTAAAGCAAGCATAAGCAAGGACAAGCAGGGTAATTACTTCATAGAGTATGTTCAAAGAACAAAGCCCATGAGTTCTATCGCACTTGTTGATAATGCGTTTTCTAATGACAATGCCAAAAAAGACTTAGCTGCTTTCGGTCTGCAGGATGACTTTGATTATTCTAAACCTGTTCAACTTATTAAAAAGCTCATAAAAAGCCACTATAATAAGAACGCAATTGTGCTTGATTTCTTTGCTGGAAGCGGTACAACTGCACAGGCTGTTTTAGAGTTGAACTATGAAGATGGAGGACATCGTCGTTTTATCATCTGTACTAACAATCAAAATAACATCTGTGAAGCCATTACTTACAAAAGATGTAAAACAGTTATCACTTCTTTCAAATACAGCAAAACAGAACAAACAGTCCTCTTAGAACATAAATTAAAGGTGTCAGATATTGGCAGTACCGAACTCAAAAATGAAATAGAACGAATCAAAAAAGAAAACAAAGCTGCATTTGAGAAGTTCAAAGCCGAGATCAAAGACGGTTTTCTTTATCTGTATGGCATTAAAGTATTTGCTGAGTCTAATGGTTTGCCTGCAAATCTATTGTATTTTCGTACTGATTTTGTCGATAAAGAATCAGATCTGTTGTCGGAAGAGTTGCTGGAGCATATTCGTGAGATGATTCAGCTTGAACATGGTGTTAAGATTGATGATCACAAGTATGTTATCATTATGGACGATGAAGAAATGGACGCTTTTGAGCAAAATTTCAGCAGCTATACCCAGCTCAAGGCAGTATTCATCAATCAGGATGTATTTCTTTCTTCTTCACAGGAGGAGATGTTGGAGAACGTTGACTCTTACATCATTCCAGACTATTACTTTGACTTTGAACTGAGGGAGGCTGGCGAGATATGGTAAACGGCATCGAAAACTATGAATTTCAAGAAAAATGCGTTGATTTTCTATACGACAAAACAACCGCCTCCGGCACAAAGCAGGTTGTAACGGTCAAAGCACCGACGGGTGCAGGTAAAACGGTCATTCTTGTCAAATACGTAGACACCTATTTGAAGAACACAGATGGCAAGACTGCTTTCATCTGGCTCTGCCCCGGCTCAGGCAATCTGGAGGAGCAAAGTAAAGAACGTATGGAAGCCCTTGCGCCAGCTATTGATACTCGTTCTCTTCCATATTCTATGCTCTGTGGATTTGAAGGTCGAAGTGTAACGTTTATCAACTGGGAACTTGTAAACCGTAAGAAGAACAATGCGCTCAAGGAAGGCGAGAGAAAAAATCTATTTGAGAAAATTGAAGAAGCGCATCAAGACGGTATTAGATTCATCATCATTATTGATGAGGAACATAAAAACGCAGATACACCTGCTGCTCGTGAGATCATTGAAGCTTTTAAGGCTGTTCATATCGTTCGTGTTTCCGCTACACCTATTAAAGTGTCGCATCAGGAATTCTATGAGATTCCGGAAGAAGAAGTCATTGATGCAGGTCTGATTACCCGTGCCATCTATGTAAATGAAGGTGTGGAGGATTCCGAGCGTATTGAGGATGACTACGACATTTTGATTAAGTTGGCTGACAACAAACGACAGGAAATCCTTGCCGCTTACGAGCAGATAGGTGTAGACATCCGCCCGCTGGTTTTGATTCAATTTCCGGTCGGGCAGCCGGAAACTATCAAGGCAGTTGAAGATAAACTGGCATCAATGGGCTACACATACGATAACGGCATGGTTGCAATATGGATAAGTGAACAGAAGCTCAATACTGAAAACCTTACAGCTATGAATGGCGCACCTGCCTTCCTGCTCATGAAGCAGGCGGTAGCAACTGGCTGGGACTGTCCCCGTGCCAAGATTCTCGTCAAGCTGCGTGAAGGCGGCAGTGAGAGTTTCCAGATTCAGACCATCGGAAGAATCCGTCGTATGCCGGAGCGCAAACATTACCTTTTCCCCGGTGTGCTGGACTTCTGCTTCATCTATACGCTTGACACCGAATATAAGAACGATCTCCTGACCGCACTCGACAAGGCGTATCAAGTCAGAAAGCTCTTTGCAAAACCGGAAGTGCGTGATTTCTCCCTCACAAAAGAGATGCGTAACCTCGATATCGACAGTGGCATCGGCGAACGTGAAATGCTCCGAAAGGTGTATGAGCATTTCAAGGATAAGTATCATCTCGGTTCTAAGATGGCGGACAACCGTCTCGCACTCGAATCCGCAGGTTACAGTTTCTCTCACGAAATTGATAGCCGTGTTCTGCGTGGCGAATTTCGCACGACGGAGGACTTGTCAAATGCGTCTGCATCCAAGAAGGTAGAGATAAAAACAAAGATCAACACACACTCTCATGGTATCTATCTGATGCACTCCGTTGATGAGATCAAGACGATTACGTCTATCCCAGCGCAGAAGGTAAAGAATATCCTCCAGCGTCTGTTCCGAAAGGGAAAGAAGACGAAATTCAAATTTATCTCACTGGATACCAGCGATTTCTATGCATTCATCATCAATAACATCAAGCTCCTCAAACAGGATTTTCGTGAAATCATGGCGCAGGAAAGCGGAAAACAGCTCTCGTTCGCAGGGCAGGCAAAGACTGCAACCTTCACTATTCCGGAATCGGAGCTGTATAAATTCAGCGTGGTCAAGAAGATTAAGCCCATGACCAAGAATGTCTACGCTGGATACACCAATGAATTTGTAACTTCCGAAACCCGCAAGAGTACACCAGAGCGTTTGTTTGAACAGTTCTGTGAACGCTGCGATGCAGTTGAGTGGGTGTATAAGAACGGCGATGCTGGTCAGCAATATTTCTCTATCGTTTATCAGGACGGATTCTCCGGTAAGCAGTGGCTCTTCTATCCCGATTACATTGTAAAGCTGACCAATGGCGATGTTTGGATCATCGAGACCAAAGGTGGTATGCAGGGCGGCTTTTCAAAGAATATTGACATTCAGGTCGAGAACAAATTTAAGGCATTCAAGGACTATGCACAACGTTATAATATTCTGTGGGGCTTTGTACGTGATATTGATGAAGAACTGTATCTCTGTAATACCGAGTATACAGAGGAAATGATCGGTGATAACTGGATGCCGCTTGAAAGTGTAATCAAATGAAAGAAGTGAATCTATGGCAGAACAGAAGATTATCGACCGAGACACCTATCGTGCGATAAAGGAAATGAGTCGTGGGGAGCTGCAAGCCTTCCTGATGCGCTACGCTGATGAAGGGTATCGGCGATAAGCGTGTCGAAGAAATAATGGCAGTATTTGAAAAGCATCTGGGCGTATGAAAAAAAGCCGCTGAGTGGTACATTCCACTCAGCGGCTTTCTACATTTTAACGAACCCAGATAAAATTTAACGAACCTACTGGGTTCGTTAAATTTTGCACCCAGTCGCAGGCAGCGCACTGGCAACAGGGCAAAAAAAATAAGACCTCATCGGTCTGCCATTCGCAAAAAGCCCTGAAATAGCGCCTATTTGCGGTATTCTTTGTATCAATCTCGGAACTGCTTTATCGAAGAACACAAGTGAAGCAAGCTTAGTGCGGAATTCGCTGAGCCTCTGCTTACGTGTGCGCTCGTCCTTGTAGGCGATATATGTGTCAAGTTCCTTGCGTAAGTCGCTGAGGAACAGCGGATCAATGACCTTGTGAATGTTCTCAATAGAGGTGTAGTGCATACCGCCGGAACGTCTTGTATCAGGATTCAGCGTGGACTCAAACACCGCTCCGAAGATAGTCGGAGAGATCTCAGACCAGTCGAAGCCTGCGCTTGCCTTGTTCACGAGCAAATCAACTATCTCGTCGGTAAACGGCGGTATTTCGATCTTTTCGTCTGCGAACAGTCCGCCGTTGACATAGGGGAACGCTGCAAGCTCTTTGTCAGATTCGCTCATATACGGATCGTACTCGTCACGCTGCTCCTGTGTCATATCCAGCACCTTGAACAGCTCACGGAGCTTCTTGTGAACTTCCTTTACCGGAAACTGTTTGAGGTACTGCCCGAACATCTCATGCTTCGGGAAGATCTGCGAGTCCTCGGCGTACAGACAGAATACGAGACGGACGCAGAGCATATTGAGGCTTTTCAGCGTCTCGGGACTGTCGGGGTTCTTGTACTGCTTTATGAGCGCATTGTACAGCTTTCCAACAAGCGCACCTGCCTCAATGGAGATCTCTTCCTCTTTTTTCAGTATCTCCGATTTCTGCTCAACAAGGAACTGCAGCTGATAGAACTGTTTCGGCAGGTCTTTCAGCAGTATCTCGTCAGGTTCACCGTTGGGCTTATTCATGTTATAGATCATGATACGCTCGAAGTTTGAGACGATTATCCACCTTGCACGCTCCTCATAGGGCAGGTAGTTGTTGTACCGGAACGCCTGACCGTAGGGAGTGAGCTTCTCACCGTCCGACTGAACAGCGGTCTTGCCGAGCTTCTTGTCGATGCTTTTCTGCTCTATAAGCACCTTTGTCGAGGGGATAAAGCCATCGATGTACTTGGTGTTCTTCTCTACAACAACAGGCTTCTCAAACTGTATCACAGCTGTCGGGTTATCGATCCCCAGTACGTTCTGGAGAAGATCTATCCAGAAAAGTGCAGTCTCCTGCTTTTCGTCGCCTTTGCCTTCCCAGCGGGAGACGAATTCCTTTGCAGCTTTTATCTGTTCCTTGTCAGTCATGGTGATACCTCCGTTGCATCTTTCATTAAACATATTTTACCATGTATCAGGTTAAAAATCAACCGATTATATACATTAGACGTGTACATCATGATACGTATTTCTTTTGTCAGTCTGTCTGCTATTAAAAAGCACTCATGAACACTGTGATTTGTTGCAAAGACATCATAATAGCCGCCCGATGGGCGGCTTCAGCAAATAAGTCACACATTTATCTCTCATTGTCAACAATCTGAAATTATACCAGAATATTGACATTTTACCTCCGGAAATGATATAATAATGACACGGGTAGGATACAGTTAAACACAGGAATCATCGGGCGGCAGATTGCTATAGCAGCCGTAAGATGATTCCTGTTTGTTTTTTACAGTGATTCTTTTAACGGACAGGAGGGGATCATTTAACACCGCACGGCACAGAAGCAGGGGGAGGCCGTCCGGAAAAGGCTGTATTACGCAGCTTTCATTCTTACTAAACGGGGGAAAATATGTTAAAAAGGTTTATATCACTACTCACAGCAGCAGCCACAGTCGCTGCTTACACTCAGGTCATTCCGGCACACGCAGATGATGCGCCGTCTGTTTATCCGTATACCATTTTCACAGGCTCGGATGCAGAGGGTGCTCTCACGATCAACTCGGGAAATGTGTGCATTAATGGTAACGTCGCAACCAACGGCACCATAGCTGCTTCATCTGCAAATTTCAACGTCAACGGTCAGCGTACTGAACACGCCGGCGCTGAGATGATCCTTATCAACAGCCGTCTCAGCCAGACCTTCTTCGAGACCGCTTCCACAACTGTCGTGAACGGCGACTACAGTGTGGAGGACGTTAATATCTACATCAACGATCCTCTCGATGTTACTGGCGACATCGACCTGACCGGAAATATCGACCTCAATGCCGGTATCCGCTCTCTGGAGGACATCACGATATCCGGAAATGTCGAGAACTCTCGGAATGGCGTTATCTGCTCGCAGACAGGCGACATCAGCATTGACACCACAAACGTGAATTTCAGCGGCCTTATCTATGCTCCTTACGGAGATATTACCATTGATTCGGATAATCTGAACCTGAACAGTGTTATTATCATTGGTCAGACAGTCACCATAACCTGTCCGAACCTCAACATGAACTATTCTCCGGTCTTGGGACAGATAGTCGGCTCGGTCTCCACTGACAGCGGCGATACAGATCCTGTTGCTGACGGTCAGGTCATCGCTATGGGCGACTATGATGCGGAGGCAAATGCTATCGATATCAGCTGGTACACTGAAAGCACTCCTTCCTCCTTCGAGATACTGGTCTCCGATGACAATACGGAATACACCTCTGTCGCTGTCGTAACGGAGGGAACAGAATATAAGTATCCCATCGGTGACGGCTTTGACACCAGATATTTCAAGGTCAGCTTTACTGACAGTGAGGGCAATGTCACCGAGTCCATTCCCTTCTATGCGGAGAGAACCGAGGACGGCTACGAAGTAAAACTCCTTGACAGCGACGATGACGAGCTGCCGGATCTGTATGAAAGCATCATGGGTACAGATCCCCTGCTTGCCGATACGGACAACGACGGCCTCACCGACTATCAGGAGATATGCCTGACCGGTACGGATCCTTTGAAGGCCGATTCCGTGACCGAGGGCGTATCTGATGCCGATGCCGATATTGACGAAGACGGTATTTCCAACGCAGAGGAAATAGCACTTGGCACTGATCCTATGTCAGCTGACAGCGATAATGACGGACTGAGCGACTACGACGAGCTCAACACACATCATACTGATCCTTTGAACGATGATACGGACGGAGACAGTATCATGGACGGCTCCGAATGGAAGATAGGTCTCGATCCGACAAACGGCAGCACTCACGGAGTTCCTGACGGTGAATACAGCATCGAGCAGACCGTAGGCTCTGATAGCTCAGTGTTCGCACTCATCAACACCGAAGACAGCCCCTATGACCTGTCAGTAAGGATAAATACCACAGGCTGCGCAGAGGACGAAATGACCGTAACTGAGAGCGGCTACTCTCATGCTATCGAAAATGAAATGATAACCGGTCAGAGTGTTGATATCAGTATGCCGGAGGGACGCACAGCTGAGACTATGCGCATCTCCTTCAGCATCAGGGACGATCAGGTCGGAAACAAGCTGAACAAGTACACCGACTGTGAGGAACTCTGCGGTATAAAGCGTTTCAACGTCTTCCATTTCTACGAGGGCGTGAATATGCTCCTGCCCGTGGAGACCTCATTTGACACAGAGAACAATGTGGTGTATACTGATACTACAGAGCCCGGTACATACTGCCTTGTTGATATGGAGTACTGGATGGACGGCCTTGGTATCGAGCCGGCAGGTGTTGGTGAACTCTCTGACGGATTCATGACCATGCAGGGTGCTTCTATCGGCGCTGATGATACAGGTATTCAGAAGCAGCGTTATGACGGCAGAGACTATGCACTTATCGAATCGGGTATGATCACATGGTCTGAAGCCAAAGCAGCCTGTGAGAATATGGGCGGTCATCTCTGCACTATCACAAATGAATCAGAGCAGCATTTCATTGAGCAGCTTATTGACAGCGGCACGAAGGACAGCTACTGGCTTGGCGGAACAGATGAAGCTGATGAGGGAAACTGGTCGTGGATAACCGGCGAGCCGTGGGAGTATGAAAACTGGGGCAACGGTCAGCCGTCTGATCAGAACAGTTCCAATGCGAGCACACCTGCTGACACGTTATTGGAAGACTATCTCGGAATAACTCGTTTGTATCACTCGTGGGGCGCTACGAACGAATGGAACGACTACAAGACAGATGATCCGGTTATAGGCGGATATATCTGTGAATGGGAAAACGAGGATATCGAAGGAACAAAGTTCGAAGCCTTCATCGCTACCCGCTGGAAGACCATCACCCTTGATACACCTCTTTCACCTGATAATGATACTGATACAGACCTTGATACACTGACAGACTGGGAAGAGGTTAAGGAAGAGTGCCTGACGCTTAAGGATGATGGGATTTATGAGCTTCCTTATTTCGTTGATGTCTTTACCGTAGCCGATATAGTCGTAAACAATGATCGTTATAAAGGAACTCCTTATGAAATACCTTACGAGGATGTGTGGAGAAAAAGAGTTCTTCCTGTAAATTCTGATCCTTCTTTAATGGATTCTGACAATGATGGAATAGATGATGATGAAGAAGAGCTTTATGATACTATTGTCTTAAATTCAGATTCAGACAATGATGGCCTTGTAGACGGAATAGAAGTAATCAGCAGTTTTGATCCTTTAGATGCTAATCCGGATGGAGATTCATACAGCGATCTCGAAGAGTATCAGAACGATATGGATCCTTACCATTACAATTTAACAGCTGAAGAATGGGCAAAACAGTTTTGTGAAGGTGCAGTAAGAGGAGATTTTATCGAAGATCCTACTCTCCCTCAGCTTTTAGGACAGATCGGTGGCGGAATTGCTCCAGGATTAGGAACAATCAGCGATATACGTGATACGATCGCAAATGTGTCTTACGGGCATTGGTTTATGGCGGCTACAAGCGCAGTGGGTGTTATACCTATATCCGGAGATTCAATTACTTCATCTTCTAAAATTGCAAAATTCGTATCCAAGAATATTGATAAATCCGATGAGATAGCTACACTTCTTATTTCCGTATCCAAAAAATTCCCAGACGATTTTGCCAAATTAGTTCCTTCTTCTTCGCTAGATGAAATACTGGAAGCATTTAAATCTAATAATCATATGACTCACGGTACATATGATGAATTAGCTTTGATATTTAGAAAAGCAGGAAAGAAAATTCCTACTATAACTGATGACTTAACTGATTTAGGAATTTCTTTTGAAAAGATCTCCTCTAATAGTGGCTTTTGGAAAAAACTACCAAAAGAACGAGGATTTGATATTGATGATTTGTTGAAGAACAATTTAGGAAGAACTTACAAAACATATGATCATTTTGATGAAGCTTCTAGTATTGCGACTAGTGTAAAATCAATAGATCCCATGTCAAAATCATATCAGATTAAGAGTAAATTTAAAGGTGTGCTGAATACTCATGCTAGACATTTAATGCGAGGAGAGTCATTTGTAAAACTCAAAATAGCCGGAAAAAGCCAACGGTTTGATATATCAAAAAAGTGTCTAAAATTAGTATTCCCCGATGTGTCTTTAACAAATATACAGAAAGAAGTGCTTAAAGATTTTATTAAAGATAATAAAGGAACGTTTGATATCATTATTACAATACTAGAATAGGAGAGAGAGTATGGTACCAAAATTACAGGAATATATGAATGAATATCGTATACCTTTGTTTCTTCGTAAGAGAAATAATGTAGTTTATTTCCAGATGCAGGTAGAGGTAGCAAGAGAAGACGGACTGTGTGCCGGAAGATATTTTGAATATGACAAAGCATCAATTGATGCCGGTCTGAATGAAATCGGAACAGCAGCCAAAAAGCTCATCTCAAGATTCCAGGAACTCAGTGATCTTGATCTCTCTGAATTCCAAGCTTTGACCGGAACTGATATGGCATCATACCGTATACAGGACAGTGAAAACTGCTTGAAAGCTATGGAGGTTAAAACTGAGAAAGAATTAGATGATTCCTTTATTGAATGCGATATTCATTATGATATTAAAATGGATCACTATTTCTTTACTCTTTGTTGGACATATAAAGAGGGAAGAAAGAAATGGAACGATAGTTCCTATTCAACAGGAAAACAAGGCATATTTACTTTTAAAGAACCTCTCGAGTTTGATGAAGACGTTGCCTCAGAACATCTCGGTGAAATGATACTTGAAGCCTTCGACAGAAGCAGGAAAATGGCCGAGGTAATGTCAAGCGGTACTCTTCCGGCAAAAGAAATAGACCCGTTTGACGGTACGATCATCTTAGTCACGCCGCCGGATGACAAGCATTTTGCTGATTATGAGGATGCCGGAGTGGGTGAGATATATCAGGATTATGCGTACATCGCAAGAGAAGGGGCTGAATCATCGGCTGACTTCATGCTTACAATGGCACCTGAACTGTACGAAGACCTGAGCTGTGAGAATATCCGCTCTGCATGGCTCGAAGCCTTCGGCGATACTGACGACATCTCAGTCACGGAAACGCAGTACGGCATCTACCAGTACCGTGCGGAAATGAGAAATAAGAAGATGTATCGTATCGCCTATTTCCGCCAACTGAACGACGGTACGGCTCTGGAATGCTGTATGGAGATGACTGATCCTTCTAAGAAAAAGAAACTTGCAGAGAAACTACCTCCACTGTTTGAGGAGTTTGCGCTGAAGTGCAGAATAAAATAACGAAATAATATCGAGATTCTGGCGGGGCATAATGCCCCGCCATCTTATAACAAAACATCTGCGAGTGGGAAAACGAGGATATCGAAGGAACACAGTACGAGGCCTTCATCGCTACCCGCTGGAAGACCATCACCCTTGATACACCGCTTTTGCCTGATAATGATACTGATACCGACAGAGATACTCTCACAGACTGGGAAGAGGTTAAGGAAGAGTGCCTAACACTTAAAAATGATGGGACGTATGAATTGCCGGCATTTGAAGATATGTCTACGATTGCGGATTATCAGCTAAACCTCATACTATATAGCGGCACTCAGTATGAAATACCTTGTGCTAATATATGGAGAAGAAAAGTTTTGCCAGCCAATACAGATTCATTTTTCAGATGACGGCTTTATAAAAACTGTTATTGGTCACGCAAAAGTTAAATCGACATGGGAGATGATCAAATGATCTATAATAGAATACTTAAACTATTATCATATTACTTATGTAAAGAGAATACCAAGGAAGAGCTTCTTGAGTTTCGAAATCAATTTGAAGAACTCTATGATACGTATAGAGATGAATTGTATGACGAAATAGGTCAATATAAATATGAGCTTTTAGATGATATTTACATGATTTTTGATTCATACGATGAAGAAGAAGCTATCCGAGAGTATGATCAAAACTGCATTGATGAAGTAACTTTACTCTCTAGAATAAAAATAGTATTCGAAAAATTAACGCAACATGACATTTGATGGTTTACTGATTTGGATCGGTATTCCATGAACTGATAGACAGTTGTGACCGCGTATGGGCAAGCAATTAACTGCAAGAAGCAATACACAATGAAGCCAAACGCCATGCTGAAATTAATAAGGCACAGCTACGGAAGTACGGCTTTGATATCTGATTTGTTGAAATATTGACTATGGCGGGGCGTTATACCCCGCCATTCCTTCTGTCAGGCCGCCCGCCTGCCGGGCGGCCTTTTCTTATGCCTGAGAAAATGAAGCATTGATTGTACTCTGCTTGATCAAGAAGTCCGTTATGTAAAAGAGGACACCGATGCACATTGCGACTGATATACAGTCTTTCATTAGCCCGTAGTCTATTGGAACACCGAAAAAGTGTTGCATATAAGCCGGATTCCGGCTTTTGCAATATTGCATTTACAGCGGACACCCTAATGAAAAAAGAAGGAGCCGGTACAGCAATCTGTACCGGCTTTCTTAGTTATAATCTTCTCTCGTACTCCCTGAGACGGCGATAGAAGGTATTGGCTCTCAGGCCCATCCGATTCTGGAATTCAACCGCCGTGATTTCCTCCTTCTTCCAGAGTTCATACAGCTGCCCGAACTTTGCCCAGTCGATAGCGATGGGCTGCCTGCCTTTGTATTTCCCCTGAGCCTTGGCAATAGCAATACCCTCACGCTGACGCTGTAAGGTCTGCTCACGTTCAAGCTCGGAGAGTGCCGCAAATATCGATAATACGAACCGTCCCTGCGGAGTGTTGGTGTCGATGTTCTCTTTACTGCTGACAAGCGTAACGCCTTTTTTCTGGAGCACATCGATGATGTTGAGCAGGTCACGGGTTGAACGTCCGAGCCTGCTGATACTCTCAATATATAATGTATCGCCATCACGGACAAATTCAAGCATCGCCTTCAACTCCGGGCGGTTGGCGTTCTTACCGGACATCTTCTCAGCAAACACGCGCTCAACCTGATACTGCTGCATTATAGCCTCCTGTCTTGCGGTCTCCTGATGCTCAGTCGAGACGCGTATATATCCTATCTTGCCCATCAGTACACACCCCCATAGCCGTAGCAGCTTTCGTACTTCTCCTCACCGCAGATAAACTTGACGTCCTGTAAGGCTTCCCGGAGCAGGTCATGGTCGGCAAGCATCTCTTCGATCTCATCGCAAGAATATCCGTACTCGAGAAGCAGCTCCACATCCGAGCTGTCAACCCCGTAGCAGCCGCAGTAAGCGAGCAGCATTTCTTCATGTATATTATAATAGGAAGAGTGGTCATCATCTAACCACGGAGCGTACTTCATGCGATAGACTTTCGGCTCAAACTCGGAGCGGGTGATTTGACCGTGCCTGTCTATCCTGATGATATCCCCCTCTATTGTTTCTATCCGCTCTGACGGAAACTTGTGAAACCCAAGGCGGCGGAGAGCCGCCTTCATGATACTTTCTGTACTTGCATAAACGTACAGCCCCAGCGACTTGAAGTGGAGCAGATACATCGGATTGCTTCCTTTTATAATGTATAGGGAATTATCCTGATCAAGAACAGTGAATGTGAAGTTGCCTTCTACAGTCTCCGCCATATACCGCAAGGATTCAAAGTCCAGTTTACCCTGAGTCTCGATAAGCTGACAGGCGGCGAAACTGTCGGTGGCGATATATGTTGCGGGTATGACCTTGTCGCGCCGCAACTCCTTGTCGTTCCACAAAACTCCGTTGTGAGCAAAGGCGAATGAAGTACCGCCGGCAGTACCGGCGAAAGGGTGGTTATTGAAATTGAGTTTCTTGTCTCCCTGTGTGGCCATGCGGGTATGCCCCATAACTGCCGTTGTACCCTCAGGCGGGGCGAAATGAAGCTTGTGCGCAGGCTTAGGTCGCTTGTAGATGACCACCTGTCCATCGCGTACATAACTGATGCCTGCCGCATCTGTGCCACGTTCCTCTGCGGCGTTCGCAAGTGCCTGTGTAAGTTTCCGAAGTATCTTGTGCGGGACTATGCCCGCGTACTCTGTCCAGCCAAATAAACTACACATTATTTACACCTCCTCAACGGAAATACCGGAGTACGTCGTCGGGATTATCCAACTTGTCAATATCCCGAATGATGCGACTCACTTTGTTTGCAAGATGTGTGGCAGCCAATACAGTGACAAGCCTCAATATGACCTGTATGTCTCCATGAGTGACAGTAGGCACAGGAAGCTTTGGTATCTTCTCTATGATCTCTATTCCTTTCATTTTTAAATATCCTCCTCTGTGTCAGTTTCGTCGTTTATGTAAAGCCTGCGTTCCTTCAGGTAAGCGATGAGCTCCGGTTCTTCGATCGTAGCCACAAAATCCGACCACGACATCTTAGATATTCCTTCCTCTGATAAGGCAATGGCAGTGTCACAAATAGCATTGACGAGCTCGATGGCAG
>Ga0310691_10003931_pt1 | contig 17181 bp, 21 predicted proteins | sample 176DNAGHGlowgp2_FD_203887 | JGI IMG/M metagenome (GOLD analysis project Ga0310691, IMG submission 203887) | Sheep rumen microbial communities from Palmerston North, Manawatu-Wanganui, New Zealand - 1766 DNA GHGlow gp2 (v2) (version 2) | ecosystem: Host-associated > Mammals > Digestive system >...
CAAGGAGAAAGACCCCGATGCCGACTATGTGCTCGTAACCGATGACCCGCACCTGACGAGCGAGACGTGGCGCGTCGTGTACGACCCTATGCCCAGGTACTCCGCATTCGCCAAGTGTTACACCGTGCGCTTCCATCCCTTCCGCTATGCCGATACACCTATCATCGTGAGGGTGGACGGCTCGATAGGTATCAATAAGTCACTGAAGCCGATAGTGGACGAGTTCGAGCGCGGCAAGTATGACCGATGTCTGATGATCCATCCTCATCGTAACACGCTGCCCAGCGAATACGATGTGTGGGTGAAGACGCGAGGCTATCCACGTAGTCAGGCTGACAAATGTATGGTGGCCTTGAAACGCATGGGCTACGACCTGATGCAAGAAGGGCTGTATCAGGGTTGCTTCGAAGTCCTGAAGGATAACCGTGTAAACAACGACATCAACGACCTTACATTTGGTCTGCTGTGCCTTATGGGAACCAATGCCATTGAGCGCATCGACCAGACAATCACATCGGCCATCATTAACCGCTTCTACAGCAATTTGAAAGTGTTGCCCGTGAGCGAGGACATCATCACCGACGGCAACCTGATGAAGTGGCACTTCCACAACTCTGACAAGGCGATACCTCAGAAGACGCACTTGATTGCTCCGATTTTCGCTGGTAAACCCGTGACGTGTTTTTGCACGAATAGTAAAAAGGAATAAGATATGAGTTTTTTCAGTAATCTTTTCAAAGCGGCTACGCCCGAGAACGCCATTATGTTGCGCGAGGCGCCACAGACCCCTGGAGTGCCTTCGAGCACCATGCCACCCGAACCTCAGAAGGTGGAGGGCGGCGACTACATGGAGCGCATCGTGGCGACGCGAACCCCGGAGGCGGCTTGCTCCGTGTCGGCGGTCTATCGTGCCGTGACGCTGCGTGGCGACACGATGAGCGTGATGCCGGTGCAGTACCGCAAGAAGGACTTTGAGCGCGACAATTTCGTACAGGATATGCGCGGACTGGGACGGCGCATCAACTACCTGTTGCAGGAAGAGGCGAACCCCATCATGTCGGCTCCCGACCTGTGGAACCTGGTGGAGCTGAACCGCACACTGACGGGCAACGGCTTTGTGTATATCGAGCGCGACGAGTTCGGATTCCCCTTGCACCTGTGGCTCGTGAAGAGTTGTGGCTACAACATCAACACCGCCACCTATGCCAGCATCGTATATCTCACGGATCACGGCTACAAGACGGAGGTGAACGTGCCGACCAGCGACGTGCTGCATTTCCCGAACAACTTCCGCTACCCGAACGGCTGGGGCAAATCGACGCTGCTCTATGCTTTCGAGGCTCTGACGCTCAACCGCACCCTGCGCTCGCAGGCTCTCGACACGGCGGCAAAGGGCGGTCGCATCAAGGGTATCATCAGCGAGAAGCAACCGCAGCAGGGCGTGGGAACACTCGCCTACGGACTGCTGAATCAGAGTGAGGTGCAGAAGACTGCCCAGGAGATGCAGAAGAAGTTCTACTCAGGTCACGACATCGTGTCGATGCACGGCCTCGAATCGTTCCAGAACCTGAGCATGACCGCACAGGACATGCAGATGCTAGAGCAACTGGGCATCACCTACGACGACGTGGCCCGCTATTGGGGCGTACCGCGTCCGCTGCTGATGCTCGACACCAACAGCCACTACAACGACTATCAGAACGCCACGATGGAGTTCCACACGCGAACCATTCTGCCGCTGAAGAACCGCAACGAGAAGGAGATTTCCCGCAAGCTCATCGGCATGAAGGACTACGGCACGCGCGACATCCACATCTGCGAGGACCCGCTGATGGTGATGGACCCCGAACGGCGTGCGAAGGTGGCACAGCTGAAGATGCAGGCAGGACTTTGCACCGTAAACGAAGCCCGCCGCGACTTCGACATGCCAGCCGTGGAGGATGGCGACGTGCCAATGGCATCGGCCAACCTGATGACCCTGAAAGCCCTCATCGCCAAGAGCGATGCTGCCCAGCAGCTGAAGCCCGGCAACTACACCGTGGAGGGTGGCGAAGGCAACGAACCGCCAGCAGACAAAAAATAAACTGTTACCTAACAACTCGGCAACTGTTACCTAACAGTTCGCAAGTTGTTACCTAATGATTAAAAATTGACACGATATGACACCGAACCCGACAAAAGAGGAAATCGACGCTCTGGAGCGTGAAGTCCAAGAGCAGCGTGAGAAGCAAGCCAAGCGCGTAAAACGCGCGGTAAACCCAGGACGATAAAACGCCCGATAAGTAGATAACATTTTCAAATGTAAAACGAGAATATGAAACAGACAAGATTCATCCCAACCAATGACTGCGGCCTGCAACTGCGCGAGCCACAGGAGGGGCAGCAGGAGAGCCGCGAGATTGAGGGCCGTCCGATAGTCTTCGGCGTGCGCTCGGTCAACCTCACACCCTGGAGCTCCACACGCAAGGTGTATGAGATTCTGGAGCCTGGCTGCATCAGCCGTGAACTTCTGGCGAAGTCCGACGTGATCCTGAATCTTAACCACTCGAACATGGTGCCCGACGTGCTCGGTCGCTTCCGTAACTCGGACAAGGACACCCTCTCACTTGAACTCCGTGGCGACGGCATCGACTGCCGCTGCGACCTGCCCCACACCAACAACGCCAACGATGCGCTGGAACTGATGAAGCGCGGCGACATCACCGGCATGTCCTTCGCCTTCGAGGACGACTGGGAGGACTCGGAGAACGGCGTAAGCTACGAGAAGACCAACGACATCGAGGACGGCAAGGAGGTATGGCTGCGCCATGTGAAGAAAATCACCGGCCTCTATGATGTCGCCATCGTCACCCACCCCGCCTACGAGCAGACCACCGTCGGACTGCGCGAGGCATCGGAGGCTATCGACAAGGCGATTGAGGCACAGCTGAAGCGCGAGTGCGGCAATAAGGACGACAAGCGCGACGACGATCCTGACGACGATCCTGACGACGACAAGAACGACCCTGACGACCACAACGACCCAGACGACAAGGGCGAAACAGACGAGGAGCGCGAAGCCCGCGAACAGGCTGAGCGCGAAGCCGAGGAAGAGCAGAAGGAGCGCGAGCGCATGGCAGCACAGCGCAGGATGCGCCAGCGTGCCCACTTTATTCGTGACATCGAAATAGAAAACTTTATTGTATAACCCCTAAAAACGTTTTTAGACATGGAAAAAATGACTAAGACACAGATTCAGGAGCGTCAGCTCGCAATCTGGAACGAGATGGACAACATGGAGCGTCAGTCTCGTGAAGCCAACAATGGCGAAATCAAGTTCACCGACGCAGAGGCACAGAAGTACGATGCCCTCGTCCGTGAGAGTGCAGGACTTTCCGCTCGTGCCAAGGCAATGGCCAGCGACGCTGAGCTGAAGAACATCCGCTCCAACGAGGAGAAGGGTGCCAAGCTGCGTGAGTTGCTGAAGAACTGCGTGAACAAGCGCGAGAACGCCACCACCATCCTCGCCAACGCCGTCACCGAAGGCACCGACAAGAACGAGAACGCCAACCTGGATGCAGGCGGTCTGATTCCCGTCACCATCCGCGACATCATCGACACCAAGGTGCCCGGCATCGAACTGCCCGACTCTCTCCGTCTCGTCACCGGCGTGACCGGCACCGAGATCATCCCCTACAGCACCAACGACGTGCAGTTCACCGTCAACGGCGAGGTGCAGAAGGTTGGTGAGCAGGCTCTCGACTTCGCCAACATCCAGGCAACGCCCGTCCGCGTAGCCGCTTCGCTGGCAGTCAGCCACCGTGCCATCGACAACGCAGCCTTCGACATCATGGGCTTCATGACCTTCAAGATGCAGAAGGGCTGGGCTATCTTCCGTGCGCTGCACGTCTATGCCCACGGCTCATACACCAAGCTGCAGGGTCCCTTCGCCAAGATTGCCGCTGCCGACATCAAGGAGCTCACACTGGACGAGAACATCGGCAAGAACCTTGCCAAGGAGATTGCTGAGATGTACGACCTGGGCTTCGAAGGCGACCCCGAACTCGCTATGGACAAGACCATCGAGGTAGAGCTGGCCTTCACACCGCGCATCCCCAACGCCCACGGCGACCGCACCGTGGTAGAGAACGGCAAGTGCGTAGGCTACAACTACAAGGTCAGCCCCTACGTTGACTACAGTATCGACGCCAACGGCGCAGCCACCAAGGACATGGACGGTCAGAAGGCCGTGCGCTACATCGCCATCGGTCACTTCGGCTACCTGTCGGAGGAGCAGCACGGAGAATTCCGCTTCAACGTCGATGCCACCAGTGCCGAGGTGTTCAACCGCGCAACGGTTGTCATCTCGATGACCACCGACTACTCGCTCACCGAGCTTTCCAGCAAGGTCAACGGCAAGAACGGCAAGCCCCAGGCCTTCAAGCTCATCAAGCTCGTTGAGCCTGCATCTACAAGCGACATCTAAACTCTCTCTCACAGTGAATCAAGGTTCATAGTTACTTGATATGTCGGCTGGCGGGACTCCCCGATGCAACAGCAAAGGCCGTGAGGCCCGCCAGCTTTTCTTTCAATCAGTAATCACGTCAAGCACAAAGTAATCATATGGGACTCTTAACCGACGCTTTCTTCAAGTCAGCCCTGGAGAGCAATGCCGACCTCATGGCCGTACTTCCAGCACATGCTATCTACAACAACATAGCCGATCCAGACTACGACATGGAGAATGTGCCTTTGCCGTACATCATCGTAAACAACGACGGTGGCAACAACGACACGCAGACCAAGGACGACTACGAGGGAGCCGAGGATAAAGTGAACATCAGCATCCGCATCGTGGCAAAGACCAACGACTCGTTGCGACAGATGGCTGTCACCGTGCGGCGCACCGTCCATGACTACATGCAGGCATCAGCCGAGCGCATCGATGCCGGCACGCCAGCCGAGAACGACGACCTACGTCCATACGACTACGACTTCTCGTTCAGTGACGTCAGCTACGAGCCGCAGAAGCCCAGCCACGCGATTATGCTCTATTACCAGTGCTCGACACCAAATGAAATATTCGCAGAACCATGAGCAAAGAGAAGGAAAAAGAACAAGAGCAGCAGGTCGCCACAGGCACTGCCGCACCAGAACCAACCGTCATTCTCCGCGCCAAAAGCCGTGAGGAACTTGACCAGCAGTTCCAGCAACTGAAGGCCAAGCACGACGGACACACTCTCACCGCCGGAGCCGTAGCCCGCTCGAAGGACGACGGCACCTATATTCTCAGAGTTGACATCATCTAAAATACAAAATTATGACATCACTCAAAGGGCAAAACATACGCATCTTGCTTCAGGACGGCACCAAGTTCAAGGTGGTGGGCAAGAGTACCAACGCCACGATTACGCTAACAGGTAACTCTGACGACGCATCAACCAAAGACGATGTGGCACTGGCAAGCAAGCCCGAAATCACATCGAAGTCGTGGTCAGTACAGGTGGAGTCGCTCGATGTGACCGACACCGCAGCCGTGCTCAACGCTATCAAGAACCTCACTCCCTTCACGCTCATCTGGGACGAGACGGCCACAGCCGACAACCAGACGGCACAGGCAGCAGCCTACAGCCGTAAGGGCCAGGCATACCTGAATGACGTAACCTTCCAGTGGGAAGACAGAGCTAACTCCACTAAGCAGCTCCAATTCACTGGCAGCGGTGCATTGGAGAAGGTCAGCACCGCCCCCGAAATGGAAATCGTCACCGTCGATGGAGCCTACACCAAGGGTCAGTACGTGCGCCTCTTCCTGGGCAGCGACAACAGCGTAGTGCCAGCAAAGATTGTGGCAGCCGCCAAGTCACTCTCGCTGCATGTCAGCATGAGCCTCGAAGACGCCACCACCAAGGATACTACTGGCGACTGGCAGGTGCAGGAGCCCACTGCCCTCAGTTACGACATCTCGTCGAACGCGCTTGTGAGCGGTGGCGACGTAATCACCTCTACCGTGCAGGGTCAGGACTTCTCATCTGTCGAGGACATCTACGAGGCAGGCACGCCCGTGCGCTTCCAGATTGCAAACACCAGTGGCGCGAACAACCGCACCAAGGGAGCTATTATCTGCTCGGGCTCGGTGGTCGTCACCCAGCTCACGCTGAACGCCCCGAACAGACAGAACGCCACCTACGACACCCAGCTCACCGGCTACGGCATCTACACCGTCGCTGCGTAACTCTCTCACCAGCGGCGGGCGGCAACCACCGCCCCCGCTTTTTTTATCCCAAAACATCAAGGAACTATGATTCACGAAGAAATAACCATTGCAGGCAAGCCCGTCACACTGGGCTACTGCTACGCCACCGAAATCGCCTACAAAGACCTCTCAGGCGAAGACATTGCCGCCATCATCCAGGAGACCATCACCGCCGTCAACGCCAAGCCCGCACGCATGCCGGACACCAAGCGCAGCATCTACCTCGTGATTGCCGCTGTCATGGCCTACTATCAGAGCCAAGACGAAGACGCACCCATCAAGGACACCGACCTGATGAACGACACCACGCCGCTCGAACTCGGCAAGGCTCTCGGCACCATCATCAATCTTTGGGCGAAGTTCTACAACATCCCCAAGGGCGAGCCAGCCGAAAAGCCGGCGAAAGGAAAGGGCAAGGCAAAAAACTAACCACCGCCCACGACATCTACCAGTTGTTAGTGGGCGAAATCGGAATCCCCCGCCGTGAATTTCTCTACGACATCCGCTTCTGGGAGGTGCGCCGTATCATCCGCGGCTACCGACAGCGCGACCGCCTGAAGCACCAACTCATCGCAGAATGTACCTACGCTGCCATGTTTGCCATGCGTGACCCGAAGGGCAAGACCGCTGAAGACCTCTTCCCCGGTATCTTCGAGGATGACGATGACAACGAAGCCGCCCCCGAGATAAGCGATGAAGAGTACAACGAACTCCAAGACCTCATGGCCAACTACAACGCACAGCAGCAACATCATTCACAACAAGACAGCAAGAGCACCGAAGCCTGACAGACTCGGTGCTCTTCATTCTGTCCCTATGTTCACGTCAGGGAAAACGCCAGGGAATCCCTTATGGAATCCCTTACCACGTCCCGGTCTTAGGGTTTTCCCATTCGCCGTTTACGCTCACATCCAACCCTCCAGCACTTCCGAACAGGTTGCCGCTATATTCCGTGCTGCGGTTGGCCTTGAACGGTGCCCCGATAATCGTTGCTGACCCCAGCACACCGCCAGCGCTTGTCTGTGCCTGTATGCCGACGTTTGTCACCCACTCGTCAGCACCGCTTAGCCCGAAGATGCTCACGGCAAGCTGTCCGATAGTTCCTACATACGATTCCGGCACGTCCACCTTGCGCTCCGTCTGTTGAGCTGCCACGGCCGCCCCGTTCACATAGTCCCATCCGTAGTACCACCGTGCAGGCGTGACCACTACGGTCGCACAGCCAGTCGGCACTTCATCGGCAACCAAGACCCGCAACTTCGTCGCAACGCGGTCAAGCGTCACCGCACGATTTCCGTTGCTGGTGCTCACCACCTCCACCTCGTAGTCCTTCCAGAATGTGTCGCGTGGCCCCGTCCACGTAATTGTGTGGCCTTCGGAATCCAATGTCGCACCCTCGCCGCGCGAGGCTACGAAGTACACATGGTGCGAACCATAGGCCAAGGCCATCGTCGGCTTGCCCCATGCTTCATCGTCTGTAGACTGGTGCACCGATTGCACCAGCTTTCCGTCCATGTAGTCGAACACCCAGAGGTCAGTCATCGACTGCCCGTCTGCTTGCAGGTAGCCGCGCGTCCTCGGCGCATTGAACGTAGCTGCTCCGAAGTCGCCCTTCACGGAGAAGGTGAACTTCTTCGCATACTTGTACTCCACTTCGCTCCACTCTTCAGGAGTCGTGCCATCCACGACCTCCACCTTCTCACAGGCTGTCAGTGACATCATCGCTGCCAGCAATACAAGTGTTTTTTTCATTGTTCGATATAGTTAATAGGTTAGATATACGTGCGAAGTCGGCGTGCACATCCTCGGCCAGCACCTTGGCATAGCGCAGCGTCTGCTTGATATTCGTATGCCCGAGCATACGGCTGACATTCTGCAGCGGCACCCCGTGCCTAAGCATATAGGTGGCGAAGGTATGCCGAGCGATGTGGGAGTGCAGCCGCGTCTTGATGCCACAAGCGATGCCTATGTCGTGCAACTCACGATTATAGACGGCATTGACAATCTTGGGCGTGTCCATGCCGTACTTCTCCAGCACGGCCACGGCAGGCGGCAAGAGCTGGCTTACGAACGGCTCCCCAGTCTTAATGCGCGAAGCCGTAAGCCGCCACTGGCCATCCACCAACTTATAGCGCGAGAAGTCGAATGCCTGCGCGTCCTGATAGGCCAGGCCTGTCCACAGTTGGAACACGAACAAGTCCTTAGCCATTTCCATCATTGACCCCGGAGAGGGTTTTAAGTGCATGACGCGGGCGACCTCCGCGTCCGTCAGGTACTCCGTATTCTCATTGTCGCCGCGCTTGAACCGACCACGCAACTTTGCGTAAGGGTTGGCTGGAATCTTGCCAAGCATCTCAGCCCTGTTCAGCAGGTGCTTCAAGTATCGGTGGTAATTGTGGCGCCCCGCCTCGCTGAGATGCAGCGACCGATAGACGCGCGACCTGAGCCACACATCGAACGAGACCACATTGTCGGCCGTGACGTCTGCCCATGTCCGCATGCCATCCCACTCCTTCAGACGCTTAACCAGCGTGCGATAGTGCTTATACGTGCCGTGTGCCACATCCAGCCGTTCAATCTCATCCGTCAGCCAGTCCAGCAACTCCGCGGAGTTCCCTCTCGACCACACCTCGCGCTTAATGGCCGCAACGTCCACGTCCTGTCCATTCTTCAGGCGTTCGTTCACGGCCTGCATAATCTTGGACACTATGATGCCCAGCCGTTCGTTGAGTTCATCCGCATGGGAGTGGTTCACTACCTTATCGAACGCCCATTGCCGTTTCTTCACGCGTACGCCCGTGTTAATGTAATAAGGATGTCGGTCTTGGGTAATCCGTACTTCCAGTGGCCCTTCGGCCCCCGATTTCGTTCGGCCTCTATGGTCGAACACAATCGCTGTCGTAATCATTTTACTTCATTTTTGTGTTCGTTTACCCTTTGACGTTGGCGGGGGGAAACAATGGGGAAACATTATGTCTCTAATCGCCAGAAATCGCCGTTTTTCGGATTTCTCCTATTCTTCGGCGATAGCCCTATTCATCGGCCTTCTCCCATAAATTCGCCTTTTCCGCTTTTTCTTTGTGTGACTCCGGAGGAATCACTAACATAATGTAAATCTTTATGTTTCAATAGCGTAGAAAACCAATGGGTAAACAAACGGATTCATTTTTATGCTTTATCGGGTTCAGCGGCCATAGGGGTGGCTGCAGATGGTAGGTCATAGGACACGGAGGTGTGAGCTACGGCCTGGAGTTGGAAAGTAATAGATTGTAAGGCCTCTCGTTCATTGGTTAGTTCGTATTTTATTTTTCGTACTTGTTCAAGCTCAGAGGCGAGGTCCCTCCTCATGGCTTCAAGTTCCTTAATAAGGGTTGCGTACAGGTCAATAATAGACGCAGCCCCTTTTTCTTCTTTTATGCGTGATTTCGCATCTTTATGAAGTTGCGCGAAATCCGGATTGTCGCGGTCGAGGTTCTGAAGAATCTCCTCATCAGGCACATTCTCGATGAGCATGTAGGGACTGAGCCCATCGAGGAAGGGCATGTAGAGGCGACCACCGAACGCCCTGGCAAGACGTCCTTTGATGTCGTCGCCAGCCAGTTTCTTCCCGTTGCGATACATTGAGATTAGGGAGCCATTAGACTCTAATTGCTTAGCCATCTCATCTTGAGTGAGATGTCGCTGTGTGCGCAGCCAGTCGAATGCCCGAATGAAGGGGGCATTCAGTCGGATGCGCTCTTCGATTTTACCTTCTTTTGACATATTTATACCGCTTTTATCTTAAATAATGTTAAATTTACACCACTTTTATACCACTGTGTTATTTTTATACTTATATTTGCATCGACAAAACGGATATGGGCATAGGAATAGCCGTCCAGACATGGCGATGTCGGTTGCAAATTGAATCCACGCAAATATACGGCTTTCCACCCAATATCCCGACATGTAACTAAAAGATTTAACATTTATTCAGGAATGGATAGAAAATTAGAAATGGAGATATTGAGTGCCGTGCGGAGCGCCATTGCGAAGGTGCAGAGCGAGCAGACGGAGGTATGGTTGTCGGCCAAGGAATTGTGCCAGCAGTTCCAGTTCATCACCCCATCGTGGCTGAAGAACTATGGAAAGCTACTGCCACAGACAGCGGCGAGCGTTACTGGCCCGGACGGAACCGTTACCACCCACACCGCTTATGCAAGGAACGAGATTCAGACGATGATACGCGACGGACGGATTCAGGAACTGACAACGGAGAAGTGTGTGTATAGGGCCGCACGTAGTAGAGTGGCGCGCCACTGAGTGAAACTAAGAACACAAGGAAGGTTGGCCGAGTGGTCGAAGGCAAGATACTAATCCCACCCCGCAAGGGTGATGCTTTACAAATCTACGCACATCGGGGGTTCGAATCCCTCACCTTCCGCAACATAAAGCATCCGAAAGGCACAAGACTGAAAGTAAGAGGTACTCAGAAACGGCAAGGCGGCAAGAGCCCCACAACCAATAAATAGCCGGACGAGAGGCAATGCGCGAATAGACGTAGCGTAACCGGACCAGCGACCAACCTGTGAAGATAGGCCGTCAGCCGTCGAGAGACTTGGAAACAAAGGAAACCTTATGCTACGAGATAGCAGACGTGAGTAGGGCAACGCCTGGCAGTGCGACTAAAATCAAAACAGGCCCAGCGTGCAAGTAGGATGACATTATGAGAATGTATCGCAACAATACATAGAATGGTTTGCCGTATAGCTCAGATGGTAGAGCGGCGGGGACAAACCCGATGGTCGGCGGTTCGAATCCGCCTACGGCAACGAAAGAACAACCCCTTAATTATACAACTATGAAGAAGAAAAGCATTATTGCAATCGCTGTGGCAATGCTGGTGTGCCTGCCCTGCATCCTGATTATGGATGGAAATGTTGACAACAACGGAACTGAACACCTCGGCCTGACGAACATCATCGGAACGGCATGGCTCGCATTCCTGGTGTTGGGCGGGTTCCATCTCATTACGCCCAAGTGGTTGCGCGATGAGTTGGACGCATACATGGGTGAAGAAGACTGACTTATCAATATATTACCATTATGGAAATTACAGGAATATTAGTGAAGAAGCTCAGCGAGCGCGATGGCGTGAGCCAGAGCACAGGGAACCCATGGAAGATAGCGGAGTTCCTCTTCGAGGTGCCGGGACAATACACCAGACACATCGTATTCAGCGTGAGAGACGGACAGACTGGACGCATCGCCATGTTCGACGCAATGGTTGGTAAGACTGTAGTCGTCTCCTTCGGAATAGATGCACGGGAGTATGGAGTGCGGTGGTACAATCAAGTGGAAGCCTATGTCATCCGCGGCTATGTGGCAGTAGCTCCTAATACACAGCCATCCCAAGCATCAGTTCCACAATCACCAACAACTCCCCCAGCAATCAACGGAGGCTTCGGCCCGAGTGATATAGGGAGCCAGCCGAAATTGCCAATGGGACAGGACAACCCTCCCTTCTGACCATGACCCGCGAAGAATTGCAAGCCAAGCTGCAGATGGCAGCGGCCCAGGTGAAGTTGGCAACCGGCATCGGGAACAACGCAGCCTGGGCCGCTTGCTTGGAGGCGCACGACCACATTCAGCAGCACAGCGCATATCGCCATCTGGTGAAACGGGCCTACAAGGCGTCTCTCGAGGAGTTTCACGACTATGAGCGTCGGCTCATCTACGAAAAGAGGTACAGGATGTTCCATGTAGCCGACATGACGGAGCAGACGCGCAAAATATATGGCAACATCACCGACCGCGAATACTACGACTTCTGGGCGGCGACTGGAGCCAATGCGTACTATGAGACGCGCCCATTGGTGACCAGTCTGGTGAACAAGTACCGCCTGTCGCTTCTGAAGCACGATGTCAGGCAAGCTGATTTGTTAGCCTGGCCAATGGCGGCGCTTGCCTGTCTTGAACTGGCGCGACAGATATACGAGGTGACGCTGCAAGTGGTCATCGACACGCACAATCTGCCACGTTCCATAGTCGATGAAGTCTTCGGTAAGTTCTCTTTATCACGAGTTAAATCATGCTGGCAGACGGCGCTCATGATGACTGACCCGCAGGCCACACAATACCCGCTCGACACATTGGAGGAGCGCAACATCGCCCTCGGCATTGAACAGTTGCAAGACGCATGGGTGAACACCTCGGAACATCTGAACGCGACTGCCAAGACGATGCTCAATTATGAGGAAGTGTTCCGCACGAGGGGAGAAATGAAGAAGGCTATCCGAGAGATTGAAGACCTGCGCGATGAGATAGACAACGACGGCGGATGAACCAACAAGCAACTATGAACTATGACTGAAGAATTAAACCCCAACCTTCCGCCACTACCGACGGCTGAAGAACTGGACGCCCACACCGTCAACACTGACTTCCTGAAAGGGGACAAATGGTTCGACGAAGACGTAACGGCGGACTTTCTCGACTTCACCGAGGCATACACACCGCCACGCTATACACTTGAGCGATACGGCGTGCCATTCGCCAACATCGGGGAGTTGCACGTAGTCAGCGGCAAAGCCGGCCACGGCAAGACAAACCTCATGTCGCAATTCATGGCCACGCTGCTATGTGGGCAGTTGGGAAATACAAAGTACCGCGAGGGCGTGAAGGAGGCAGTCATCCTCTACATTGACACTGAGCAGGGCAAGGACGATACCATAGCCATCAAGAACCGCGTATGTTCGCTGGCAGGTATGCCATACGACCAACCGATGCAACGTTTTCGCATTTTACGCCTTCGAGATACGGAAGAAGCCGTGGAGCGATGGCGCAAGATACTGAAGGCCGTATGGCTCGTGACAAGGGAAATGAAGGACGACCAATGCTTGCACCTATTCCTCGACGGACTGCTCGACATCGTGGAGGACTACAACGATCAGACGGAGTGCCAGCCCATCATCCGCAAGTGCATGATGCTCGCCACTCACTACGACACATCTATGTGGTTGGTATTGCATGAGAACCCGATGGTGGACAAACTCGTGGGAACGCTCGGCAGCATCACCCAGCGCAAGGTGAGCGAGATATTCACCGTGCGGAAGCACAAGCAGAGCGAAGAGAAGCCCAGCGAGCGACGGGCCGACCGTCCGAATATATACTTTACCGTGCAACAGCTGAAGGCACGTGGCAGGGACGTCGCCAACTGGGACTTCGAGGTAACCACGGAAAACGGATGGGGCACCCCACGCGAACTGATAGACATACCGCCTACACCCTCCTTTAAGACGACGCACACGGCGGAGGAATTGAAACGCTGGATTATCGACGGGCAAGGGAGGCTCGACTGGCCTGCAAAGCACTCCGACTTCATCAACCAAATTCTAAAACCCAACGGGATTGATGATAATGAAGAACAGAAGGAGTTGCTACAGATAGCCATCAACCGCACCTTCATTCGTAAGCAAGAGAAGAGTGAGATGAAAAAAGGACAGGTTTCGCCCCGTCTAAAACTCAATACCAACCTCATTCCACCATTCGCCGAATCAACGGAACAGGCACCATTCTAAACAGACGCTCACGCGTGTGTGTATGGGGTATATATTCATATACCCCTGCGCACGCACACGCGAGGCAGCACCACGCCCCAAGTGCCCGTGGCTGGATATAGGGCCACGGACACGGACATGGGGCTGAACGTGGATGCGGATAGCCTCGCGACGCGCACACGCACACATATACACGCGCTCGGCTTATAGTAGATATATAATTGAGCAATAACCATGAGAATCGACAAGGCAACAGAGGACAAAATCAAGGAGGCCGCCAGCATCGTGGATGTGGTGGGCGATTATGTTCAGTTGAAGCGAGCTGGTGCCGAGTACACAGGCCGTTGCCCGTTCCATGCAGACCGTCATACGGGCAGCTTCATGGTATCGCCAAAGAAGAATATCGCCACATGCTTCCCATGCAATGAGACGTGGAACCCCGTCGACTTCGTTATGAAGATGGAGAACCTGGACTACCCCGACGCCCTGCGCTGGCTGGCACAGAAGTACGGCATCTTCATCGACGACGCGCCGAAGTTCAAGAACGTCCGGTCCTCGAAGCCACGCCCGCCACAGCCACCGCACCCGCCACTCACGAAGCGGTACTGGCCGCTGGAGTGGGTGCGGGCATACATGGCAGACGAGACGGATGCCTTCGTCCGATGGCTCTACACGCTGCCGTGGGACGCAGCACAGCGGGCACGTCTGCCCAAAGTGCTGAAGCACTACGGTGTGGGGCATAGCCACTTCACCACCACCAACCGCGAAGGCGTGCAGACGGAGCACGACTTCACCATCTTCTGGCAGTGCGATGAGCAAGCCCGCCTCCACAATGGCCACCTCATGAAGTACCACCCCGAAGGGCACCCGAAGTTCGGTCGGCGCATCAAGGATGACGAAGACCCCTACCCTACCTCATGGATTCACGCCAGGATGAAACGGGCCAAGACCAACCCCTTCAACCCAGATACCGATGAAGCCAGCTACTGCCTATTCGGCCAGCACCTCATGGCCGCGTGCCCGAACGCCACCATCAACATAGTGGAGAGCGAGAAGACCGCCATCGTCATGGCTACGGCCTACGGCGGATCGGCACTCAACCTGTGGATGGCTTGCTACGGAATCGGCAACCTGACCAACGCCAACCGGCTCCTCCAGCCCCTCATCGACCAGAACAAGCGCATCGTCCTCTACCCAGACCACGATGGCGTGGAGAAATGGAAGAAGGCGGCCAGGGAAATCAACTACGGGCGGCTACGGATCAACACCGACCCCGTGCTGAAATGGTGGACACCCGAGGACGGCGAAAAAGCCGACATCGCCGACATCATCCTGCGCTTCCTGCGCGATGGTCGACGCGAAGACATGGCCAAGCGCGACCCGCGCCAGCAACTCATCGACAAATGGCGACACGACTACCCGTCCTTCGACATCTTGGCCGACCGATTCAATCTACAACCAACCCCCATCTAATCCTCAATCACATGCAAGACAAACGCAAAGGCTATGAGCCAGTAGCCACCAAAATCAGCAGCCAGGCCTATGATCGGCTAAACAAGATAGCACGCAAGAAGGGAATCTCCGTCTACGAACTCATTCAGATGGTGTGCGACACACTCATCCGCTACATGGATGACCGCCACAATCTGACACCGGAGATGGAGCGGGCAATGAGCATCTTCGAGCACATGATAGGCTGGCAGGGGGCCTTCAACCTTGCCGACCCAACCGTAGCCCCCGAGGTGTGCGAGGCCACCTACTACCTGACTGCCGACGGGAAGAAAGGCGTGAGGGCCGTCCACGTCGAGAAACCATTCTTCGGGCACTGGCGAGAGAACGAGAACATCCAGCAGATACTGGAGCGCACCATCGAACTACTCATGCCACAGCGGTATCGCCGACTGCGAGCCTTGGCCGTGGAACTCGATTGCAACAGCCTGCTCGACCTCTTCGACCACCTCATCGACTACCACACCAACGAACAGGACGCTGCCGCCCTGCGCCACGAGTTCGAGGATGCCGACCGCTCGGAGTTCGGCAAGAAGCCCACATCTACTGCCTATAAGCGGCACCACAAGCAAGACATGAACATGTTCGAGAAGTGGGAAGAGACGAAGGGACAGCCGTTCGGCGAACGCGCCGACGAATACATGGCCGAGCTGGAGCGCCAGGCCGCGAAGGAGCAAGAACAGCAACGAAGTGAAGAAGCACGCCAATGGCTCGAAGACAACATGGACTTCTGTCCCATTGGTTATGAATGGTAACTAATAATATATAGACATGAAAACAGAAAAAGTCATCATCGACAATCCCTCAAAGAACGAAGACAACGAATGGAACCCCGACGTGGAGCGGCTCCCCGCCATCGTCCGCGACCAACTCGACCAGTGGCTTAGTCCCGAAGCGACCATGCGCCGGCGACACGCCACATTCAAGGCACTGCGCGACATGGTGCGGGATGGCGAGGCCCAAGAGAGAACCGTCATCCTCCACCTTCAGGACAGTACACATGGAGGATACACTGACAAGCCCTTCACTTTTTACAAACTGAGGCGCGAGAAACAAATCACTAACCCTTAATCTTACCACTATGAGCAACCAGAAGAGAGCCAAATGCCCGACCTGCGGCAAGTTCCTGAACAACGACGTCGCCGCCCTGCGCGAGCAAGTGAACATCCTGACCGACGAGCGCAACCAACTGCGCGAATCGTTAGCCAACGTGAAGAACCAACTGAACGAGACCATCGCCCAATGGGACAAGGCGAAGGCCGACGCCCTGAAGTGGGAGAAATCCTACAAGTCGAAGAAAGCGATGTGCGAGGAGCTGATGGCATACGACCATTGGCTGGCCACTCGCAACCTGTGGCAGCGCATCGTCAATGTGCTGGAGCGACCAGAACCATGACCAACAAGAAGCTACCGACATCATGGCGATGCCGCAACCCCAAGCAACAGAAGGACAAGGCGGAGATATACAACAGCCGCGAGTGGCGGGAGTTGCGCATCATGAAGCTGAGAGCCAACCCGCTGTGCGAGGTGTGCGAACAGGAGGGTATCGTGACCAGTGCCCACGCGGTGCATCACCGCCACCCCATCGAGGACTCGACATCGAAGGCTGAGATGCGCAAGTGGGCCTTCATGTGGGACAACCTCGTGAGCGTCTGCGATGCCTGTCATGCGAAGATACACAAGGAGGAGCGGAGCCATAGCAAGGAGGCAGTGAAAGCCAGGGCCGAGCAACGGCACGAGCGATGGAAGGACAACATCATGAGTCGCTTCATGCTGCCAGCGCATAGCGAAAGCGAGTACGTTGACCATGAGGAAGTGACCGCCGACCCTGAGCCGCCGACCCCGACCGACTGAGCCCCCCGGGGTATCGTTTTTCTTCGACCCCCTCAAAGATTCCCAAAT
>Ga0310691_10003932_pt1 | contig 17181 bp, 22 predicted proteins | sample 176DNAGHGlowgp2_FD_203887 | JGI IMG/M metagenome (GOLD analysis project Ga0310691, IMG submission 203887) | Sheep rumen microbial communities from Palmerston North, Manawatu-Wanganui, New Zealand - 1766 DNA GHGlow gp2 (v2) (version 2) | ecosystem: Host-associated > Mammals > Digestive system >...
ATTCCGAGCCTACCGCTATCGATGAGCCTAAACCCGTTGCTATGCTTGTTTCTGATGAAATCTGTTCCTATCGTCCTCTTATCAACTCGTATCGTATGGGATTGAGCCGTAACGGGGCTGGCGATTTCGTGAACCAACATTTGCAGTGGAAGGGAGCCATCGGAATACGTCCGTTTGAGAACGCAATAAGGCTTAATCAATCGGAGTGATCCCCTTGATTAATCCAAAATGTCCGTATGATGATAAGGATTGTCCGAAAATAGCCGAAATGGATAGGGAAATCGAAAAAATCAGTACGGACATTAAAACCCTTTCTCATTATCTATATTTGATAATTGGGATGATTGCGGTTAATTGGGGTGTTACATTATGGCGATTACCATTTCGATATATTCCCATTTGGTGAATTGTGACCGTTATCATTTGCTCAATCCCAATGAACAGATTTCAACGGCTCCCATCTATCAAGAAACGGGAATTACCTTTAACGGATTCGATCAACCTGTAATAGTCAATACATCCATAGAAAACATCTATCATTCAAGAATCGGACAATTGCAATTTACCGATTTCAACAATTATGATCCCATATTTTGCTTAATTAGGGATTTCAAACCCATAACCGCAAATAAAACCGCTGTTTATCTTGAATTAGACGGATGGATGAATTATAAGAATAGGTTGAATTTTGGTTATAATAATTATCTTTTTGAAACCACAAAAGAAATAGACTATCCTTATTTTGAGCTCAACGCTAAAAACAAGATAATCAACAAACTAGAAAATATAGAAAATTCAGTCATATTCAATGTTCTAATGCTTTATCACGACTCACTTTTAAATCAAGACGTAGTTTATTATTTCGCATTTTATAGAATATACGGATTCGGGTTCTATTCTGAACAAATGTTTATTGCCATGCAAACATTGAATATTGATACTCATAACATTATCGGAATCTATCTATCTCCGTTTGACGTTAACGGATGGTTCACCAATAAGGTTTATGAGAATTCCCCGATGACGTTTCAAGTGTATTCAAGGGAATACAATTCATTTATTACTTATTCTAAGAATAACCCCAAATATAAACAAGTGCAAATAATCGATAATTATCTACAAAAAACCGTAATAACCGATATGACGGGTTCGCTAGTCTGGACGTCTATTAAACAAGACAACGGAGAAAAATACATCATTTACAGAATCGATTTAAGATATGACGGTTGCTTGTGGGATTGTTGTATTAAATCCGATATCAACACGTTTATTCAGTATTCACCTAACAAGAGATTCGCTATTACTTGTGTCGATTTGGGATTCTTTATAGATTATTATCAAGAATATCAGAATATCCAGAAATCTGCCAATTCTGAATTAAGAAAGGCTCAACTTGAAAAACAACTTATCGACAATATAGGCGGGATCGTTTCAAGTACCACGTCGGGAGCCGTCGGGGGTATGATCGGTGGACAAGGAGCGATGGGAGCCGTTGCCGGGGCAATCGGTGGGATTGCGAACACCATAACATCTTATTATTCAACGTCCGATTACAATAAGAAATTAGAAATCATTGAAGATAAACAAGCGAATATACAATATGATTCCATAATCACGGGTTCAAATACGTTTTTTCCGTTCATCACGGGTGAAACAGAACCATGTTTTAATTTAATGACAATAGATAGTTCATCGATAAATTCAGAAATGTTCAACAATTCAATTCCTTATCTAAAATATAATTGTCGGATTCGTTCTGATGATTTATGGAATCTGATTGAAAACAATACACCGTTATTCATTTCGGGTGATTTTGATTTTATCAATGTGAATCAAGAATTAGCCAACCAATTGAATGAAAGATTCAAACACGGTGTATATTTTGTAAAATGGATTGGTGATACAATTGTTTGATTGGTCGTTACGTGATTGGATAAAGGACGGCAAAAAGCCAGAAAGACAAACACAACTTTATTATCTTGCTAAAATCGAAAGGCTGGCAACATCGCAATTCAAGTATTCATCTAAACAAGTTGACAATCTGTTTCTTATCGAAAAATATCTGTTTTTAGATGGTAAAGTGATGATTTGGAAATCCGATATTTTCGGATGGATAATAACAAGATGTATGGAAACGGGTTACGATATCAACGGTTTGGCGATTAGATGGAAACCTATTGTCATCCAACCCAAGAACGGACAAAACATTCCAACCCCAGAAATGGGTTTAGATGATGATTGTATCGTAATCTATGATGTGTATAACAGGGTGACACGTTCGAATTTTGCGACTATTTGGATTGATGAAATAGCGGATATAGACGAAACGATAAAATCACAAGTTTTCTTACAAAAAACCCCGATGATAGCCGTTTGTGACAATCCGAAAGATGTTAATCAAATCAAGCGTAGCATTATCGATATTGCGAATAACGTTAAAGTTCTATTTGTGGGTAAAGACATACGGAGCGAAATAAAATCATTGAGTATGAACGCTCCGTTCAATATCTCCGATTTACAAGCACTATTGAAAACAAAAGAATCGGAAATGTTGGAATTTCTAGGTATTGATTCACAATCCACTTATCAGAAAAAAGAAAGGCTCATAACATCCGAGCAAGAATCCAACGGTCAAATATTGACTTATCTTTTGAATGATAGATACGAATCTAGAAAAAACGCACTTGAAAAACTGAAATCGAAAGGTTGCATTATTGAGATTGAAAAAGTATCTTTGGACGATCCCAATACACCCGATGAAATCAAAGGGAGTGATGTTCTTGATTCCGAAAATTAAGCCTTTCAAACCGATAATCGGGGATGATCTCCCTACTTATTCAATGCGTCTTAGGGATTTACCCGATGGTTTTCATATAACAGATATAGAAATCGATCAAAGCCTATATCCCAAGACTTATGAAATCAAAGATAGGATTCTTGGAATCACTGAAAAACATTATAGGAATTTTCAAGTGAACGGTATCACATTGCAAGATTTCAAAGAAAACATACAACAAACCTACGATGAAAACGCTATTTCCTTTGAGAAAATTCTTAATCTTTATCCAAGTCTGGATATGCTCATTGGAAACAAGGTTTATGAGAATACTATAAGAGATAATGAGAAATCCAGCAATAAGGCGATAAGCGATATCACCAATGAACAATTGTCGAATTCTGGGAATCATGAATCAAACGCTAATAAGACAAGAACCGATATCAAAGATAATAATACCGTTGAGCTCAACGATTCACAAACCGACAATAATTCTATCAGTGTTAATCAATCGAAAGAAAATAAGACTAATTCATCCCAGAATTCAGAATCTGGAAATAACACCGAGAATCAAAATATCATCAATAACGAGAATGAGAAAAACAACGGAAATAAGAATATCACGAAAAAAGACAATAACATTCAATCTGAAACGGAGAATTCAATCAATAGCCAGACTGACACCAAATCAAGGAACGTTGTTAAAAAGGACGATAATATCCAATCTGAAACAGAAAAAGACGATTCCATCCAAACGGATGAAAGTACAAGGAATCTTACAAAAAACATGGAAAATGTGAAATCAAGCACTGAAAACAAAAATCATGATCATTCGGAGATTTCAGTATCACTTGATAGTAGTAATCTGAACCCCCATAGTAGGACAATAGATAATGAGAATGATGGTTCGTCAGAACATGAGAATTCATCGGATATTGAAAATGAGCATATAACAAGCCAATCCAATATCAAGAGTGATAAGAACCGTAATCTTTCGATGAATTCAATAAGCGACGAAACGGAAAATTCCAACGGAGCCATTGATACGAGAAACGATAAGAACCGTTCTGTTTCAAACGATACCTACGGTTCGGAGAATGAGAATTTTAATAATACAAGCGATAAATCCAAAGTAGAAAACAATACGAAAATCGGAGAATATAACAAAAATCAGAATTCAAGCGGTTCTGATACTACCGTTTTAGATGAAAATGGTAACATCATCGATACAAGCAAATCAAAGGAAAATAAAGAAAAATCCGAGAAAGAAACTATCAACGGGATTGAATCCCAATCGATTAGTAATAAGGACAATTCCGAAACCGTTTCTAATACCAATAAGATAGGTAATGAAACGAACAGTGAAAAAGAAAGATATTCAGAATCAAAAGTCAAAACCACTGATAGGATAGGGAATGAACAACCTATTGATATTTTCAATAATTTTATTGACAAATACCCGAATATAATCAAAATATTCATTTCCTATTTCAAAGATGATTTCGTGATATATGAATCTGGAATATTCTAAGGTGTATAATATGAGCGTCAGTACATCCGAACTCAAAGAACTGATGGAAACAATAACCGATAGCACGGTTAAAACTACCATCAATAACGCAATTATCGACGTGAAATCATTCACGGATTCCACCCCTAATTATTCAAGTGCCATCAATCTTGATAACGTAAGCGTCACCCATTCAACACCCCAGAACGGAATATTCACATTCACGTTCAAAGGTTCTTACGGGATCACTATTACGATATCTTATCGTGCTTGAAAACCTTTTAACGGGGGTGATCTCCCCGTAATCCTTACGGTGATAATATGGTTGATATCGAACCTTTCAAATTCGAAAGATGTACGGCATTTAAAGAACGTACTGATTTAGCAATTAAACTTAACGAAATTATTGAAAAAATTAATGATGGGGATATTATACCCGATTCGTTTAAAGAAAGAATTAATCAGATTGAAAGAGATATTGCAGATATTAATGTTAGTATTGCTGATATTGATACTGAAATATCAGAACTTAGTGATTCCGTTGATACAAGTATTGAAACTGTGAATCAGAGAATTGACGATGAAATTGCAAGTATTGATGATGCTTTGAGTCTTAAAGCAGATATAACGCAACTTAGCGATGGTAGTGTTACAAAAATAGGAACTGTTACATTAGGAAATAATACACAACCTATATATTTAGTTGATGGTGTTCCTACAAAAGTTTCTGATGCTTTTGCAGTTAGAGGTAAAGATAATACATTTAGTGAAGATAACACATTTAATAAAAGTATCGAAACTAAAAATGGAATAAAAGCACCAATAATAGGTAGACAGGCGAATAATACACCCGCTAGTGGTGATATAGAACCTTATAACGGTTGGCGTGAAATGTTTTCTTATACACAAGGACAATATGATAACGGTTGTCTATTGTGTATATTCAACCAAGAAGAATTTAAAATCTTATTTGTAGGAGCCATTTATAATTTTGAATCAATGAAGATTATAAAAACCGTAGCAGGCAATTTGGATATTGCTTATAGAAATGATACGTCTAAAAAGTGGGTATTTTATGCACGTTCCGCAAATCATGTCTATAACGGTACTAATAACGCACCACATCCAGTTATTTTACCAATTAATTGTTGGCAAAGTACGGGAACAATAAATATAACTCAATCCAGCAATAGAAATTATCTTAATAATGTAGTTTATAATAATATGGATATACCAAATATAGCAAATTACGATAGTTATACATGGTATAAACTTTAAAAATGTGGGGTGTAAACCCCACTAAAACCTTTTAATCACGGATTCCAGATTATTTGAATCGTGAAATTATCGTTGCAAGAACCGTTTAATGCTACCAATTCATCAATACAATCCTTAATCAAAACCACGTCAAAATAATCCTATTGTGAAACGTGATTATTCTCAATAAATGTAATCCGTGTCATTCGTATATACCCCTACATTCATATTTGAATTCATCAAAAGGTTTTACATCGTCTATTTTGATATGAAACGCTTTATTATCTATAACACCGAATTTTCTTTCTATCTATATTTTAGTGCAAAATAGCATAGTATCATAATTCGTGTAATTGTAAATTTTATTATCGAATTCAATTTCGAATTGCATATTTTCACCTATCATCATTATCAAAATAATATCCGAGTGCCAACCCCATTATCATTAACCCGATAAGCCATAAGTAGAAAATTAAAGCCGTCATTCGATCACTTGTAACCGATGGTGAATATCATTCTATAATCATATTCGGGATCATCGTCTAATTCATCACCTTTCAAAGAATAAGTATAATTTTTATCATCACATGATGAATAAAACTTTAAAAGGTTGATTATCTAAGAAATGAATTGAAATTCCCTTTCAAAAACCGTCCTATAACCGTTATTGAATACGACATATCTTGTAACCATTTCGTAACACTCCGTGTTAAATTAAAAGGTTGTTTAATAGTTGACGGGATCAAATCACGATCCCGTCTAAACGGTTTATTTATATACTCTTTATATACTCAAAATGCTTGAAAATTTCTTGAATCAGTTTGCGTAATATTTCGTTAAAGGTATGGGAATACCTTTTCAATCGAAACCCCGTCAGAATCGATTTACACATGATTACGGAGATATCGAATTTTTGAGCTCAAAGCGATTTCCTAAGATTTATTATCCAACGGAAAAACGCATAATAGGTATTCATCGAATCGAATATACACAATCCAGCGTTAAAGTGATTCTGGAATTCAATTCCAACGGATTTGATTCTAAGGTGTCTTGTTTCAAAATCGATGTATTCGGGTTCGCTTACATACGTTTCAACGTTCTTATTATGATTCACTTTCGCAAAATAGAATTTGCCGTCATAGATTCTTACTCCCATGTAATAACCGTCACTCATTAATTCAAAGTTACTTAGGGGTGTTTTCATGTCTGGACATTTGGCGATCGCTTGATATTCTTTGTAAAACGCATTATCGAAATATTCCGATAAATCCGCTTTATTCATGCTGGCTATTTCTTGCTTGAAAATCCTAGATAACATCTTTTGAGTCGGCTTTATTGAGTGCCATAAGATAGTACGGATTGCGGATAAATCATAATCGTCGTTTCTCAAAGAGAACGTATCGGTTACTTTGATTCTTTGTCCGTTTTCCACAATTGGCATATTCCAACCTACTGTATAGGGGTTAATCCAATTAAGGTTATTTCCTAAGTATAACGATCTCATTTGTCCGTTTCTTTTGAACGTCTTTCTTATTTCCATCGATTCATTAAATTCTGATATGAACCTTGTGTTATTGGTGTATCTTATCGGTAGGAATTCGTCTTTTATTTCCAATACGGGTAGTTTATCATATTCGTCATCATAACCCTTAATGTTATTTGCCGTGCTTGTCTGTATTAGGATGAGTTTTCCACCGCTGACGGGATCAATCAAGGTTTTCAAACCCGATTTAACCAATTCCAAATCGGGAGCGAAATTAAGCCACGAATTAACGGAAATCTTGAATTCATCCCTATTGTAACGTTCCCATAATACCGTTTTCCCATCGTGGATTAAATCCAATGCGTAAGACATGGCACTATAAGATTTCCCGACATTACGAACCGACGTCAAAACGGTATAATCGCAATTATACGACAAATCCGCTTGTAAATCAAGTTTGGTGTAATATTCGGTTTCACATATCGGTATACCGAGTTTTTCTATTTTCCGTTGCATAAAATCACTTTGAATTTATTGACGAACATATAGGATTTTCATTTACACCATCCCATATAACTAGAATATTTGAGAATGGCGCACTTTTTCCAGAATCTCCGAATTTCAACCTACCTTTAATGAATCTTATTTCTTTTGATTTCATACAATAATCGTGAAACCATTTTGTATCGGTTCTTGCTGGCAATAAGCCAACAATAATTATCTTGTGTTGTTTAGATTCGTTATATGCTTTTTCAACCCATAAAGGGATAATACGTCCGTATGGCGGATTCATAAAAACCGTTTCATTTTTCCATGATTTAGTTAATCCATTATCAACCCTTGTATAATGTTTAGCGCATTTGTAATTAATATTGTCAGAACATGGATCTAATGTGAAATGAAATTCATTATCCAACTTTTTAAAAAAGTCAATAGGTGTACTATAATATTCATCGTCCGATAATTGAACCGCAAACATTGAATTAGGATTCATAATATCACAACTTTATAGTTATAATCTAATCAGAATCTACTATTTTTATATCTAGATTTCCAAAAGCAAAATCTTTATTTTGTTCTTTTAACAAATTTTCAATATTTTTCATTTCTTTATAAAGTGTTGAACAATCTGAACCAATACGAATTTTTAAATTCATTTCACAAGAATAATTATTCTGTTTTAAAATTGGTAAATAATTTAAAAGGTTTGCTAGTCTATCAGTAAATTCAATATAAACACTACCAATCATTTAATCACCTTTATTCATTATCTAATAACTAATTTCGTTACTGAAATACCAATACGGATAATGTTTACAAAATTCAAACGGATTTAAACATAAAACAAAGTTCATTTAATCACCGTTGAAATATTCATCGCAAATTTTAACGATATGCTCACATAATCCGATAGGTATTTTAGCCGATTCAAAAGGGTTTTTGATTTGTTGAATTCCATTTCCATAAATTCCAGAATGTCCAACGGGTAGGTGACATTTGTCACCGTTCTTACAACACGGTTTGAATCTGGGGTTTGGATGGTTCGTCCAGATGTCGGTTTCCTTTCTGTTATGATCTCCGTATTGGCAATAAGTCACGGTGTAACGTGGCATATTCTCGGTGAAATCCATCAATCTCATATATGCACGTGGATTTTCTACAAAATAAAGGATATTGAATTTTGAGCTCAAATCCTTAATCATTTGAAAAAGTATTCTATTGTTTCTATCGCAATATTCCGCATATTGACTTTTAGGTATCGGGGTTCTTGTTATTTTGTTACGATGAAAACGTGTTCCAAGTTTTGAATAAGTAGCACAATCGGGAGATAACCAAATCACGTTAGGCATTCTATCACCACACACACACCTTATTTTATCGGGTGTCAAATCGTAAACGTTCATTACTATATCTGGGTGATAATCTGGATTATAATCTATTGAAACGGTTTTCCATCCGTGTTTTTTAAAGGTGTTTGACATTTGACATGATCCCGAAAATAATTCTAACATTATTCTATCTTTCATTCACTCACCTTTAAAGTAGGAATCAAATAAACGTATTCATCACTCACAAAGAAACCGATTGCGGTTTTTCCGTATTTTTCTTTGTATTTCCAAAACTCAATAGGATTCAATTCTAATTCAATGAAATTCATTTAATCACCGTCTAAAAATACTTGCTTTTGTCGATACCGTGAATTCCGTATCTACGATATTGATTGCCCATGTGTTCTTATCACGACGGGGTTTTGAACATTTTATACTCATTCCGTCTTTCAATTCAAGCCAATTCAATTTATCTTTAACTATTCTGGGCAATCCACCGCATTTCGTTATGATCTGATCTCCTATCTTTTCTTGATAGGTTTTAGGACCGATTATATTAACATCGATACCTTTTTGTTCTATTGACCAATCACCTAGATTTTTACCGATAGTGACATTAGGCATTTTATCACCTTTGAAAATGATCGAATCGGTGTCACAATATAGGAAATCCTTTGAATCGATCGACATTATAGCACGCATTAAAGTAACCCTACCCATCATGGCTATCCACATTCCCAAAGGTAAATAATACGTTGATTTCTCCGAAACAACCTTGATACGTTGCCATTCCCCGTTTTCAAAAACATAATCGATAGTTACCCCGTCTGGACGTGTAAGAAATTTACCATATAAAGCATTTAAAAGATATTTATAGAATAAACGTTTTGAACCCGTATTGTTCTTTTTCCCGTCATAAAGCATTTGTATATACTGTTTCAAAATGATGTTTTCCCTTAATTTGATATACCATCTTTTAGGGATTTCTTCATTATAAACGTCATATTGTTCTTTGATTATTTCGTATTCTTCAATCCAAATAGGATACGAACCATCTAAATAGAAATCATTAACGTATTGCCCACATTCATACACGGTTTTATACGCATATCTAAAAGCGTTAGATTTCGATGTCCATTGAACACAAGGAACATGGTTCTTTTTAAGAACGTACCATCCGATAGGATACACTATTTCCGTATGTTTGGATATCGGTTTCTCTTTGAGCAATCCACCATACGGTATCCAATCCCGATTCATTTGTGTCGGATACATTGAACGTGCGTCAATATGCGTGATATTCTCAAAAACCCCTTTATGGAACGCTTGACAAATACCGCCTTTAACCCCTAAACGTAACTCATTCTCAAACATTTCTTTCATTTCGTTTATTTCATCGGGATCATCCGTATTGAACATCAGTTTTTCGAAATTAGTACAATAATTCTTTTTGATGAAATTCTTGAAATCCTTTATAGTACGTCCAGCAATAGTATATGTTTTCAATTCGATAACAGAATCTTCAATAAATTTAACATATATTTCATACGTCAATCTTGCGTCTTGCATGGCATATAATTTTTCTTGCTCCGTAGGTTCTCTTTTAGGGAATTCCTTAGATTCAATATCGATTTTTTGTTTTCCAATCCATGATTTTGCAACGTCGTTTAATGTGCTAGCAACGGCAAAATTGGAAATATCGATAAATTCTATCATATATCCGCTAAAAATCGATCTCATTTTTACGGAGAAAACCTTTCTATCTGTTTCTAGAATTGACAATTCACCTTTTTTCAATCTACCTTTATATTCATGAATCAAAGAATATCCCGATTCCGTAATTAGAAATTTGAGAAATTGCGACAAATCAAACGTTAAGTTAAAAAATCCAACTTTTACATTATCCTTACATTCTGATAGAAATCTTATGAATTTATATGATATCTCATTTCTAATAAAATCGTCGCTATTAGAATAATCTGATGAAATGAAATAATATTCTGAATCCCTACCAACCAATTGAATCGATTTCAAACCTAAATTATCACCGTCGTTATAAGTTTCTGTATCACATCCAAAATATAACATGGGATCATCTTGATTTACTATCAATCGGCAAATACTCATATCCTTTTTCTGGGTAGAAACTCTTTAACTAATCCCAAAGTCTAGATTTTGTTTCAGAATCCCCGTCAATATATGCATTGAATAAATCACGTTCATATCTTGAAACCGTTGTAAAATTATAATCATCGTCCATTATTTCCCTTATTTTTTCGGGTGTCAATAATCCGTCTTTCGAAAGGTGTCTTAAAATCCAATCAAAATTGATAGCGGATTGTAGATTCTGGCTTATGATAGGTTTTTCCGTATTATCGATATCGATGAAATATTCGGAATCTCTTAAAGATTGTCCGATTCTATAAACCGACTCCCTAGATAATCCGCTTTTGGGTTTTCTTTTTGCTTGTAATTGTTCCCTTATTTTTTCTCCGTGTTGTTTTAATCTACGCTTGAATTGTTCCTTTATCTTTTTCTCGGATGATTTCCTAAATTTTTCTGGCATTTTAGAAATATAACCCAGAAATTTCTTTTTACCGTTTTTAGCAATCGAATATACAGATGATCTTGTTTTTCCTTGCTTTATCTCAAAATTTTTCAATCTGGACAATGAGCCGTCATAATTGAATAAATGGTTCTCAAAAAGATAGAATCTCCGTGCCATGATACCACTTACTCCGAATCGGGATCATCATACAGTTCATCGAAATTCAAACCCTTAGATTCGAATTTCTTTCTAGCATTATCCGAACGTGCGTAAATATACCAATTATCGGAGAAATCGTATTTTTTCCAGATTTCTACTTTATCGAAATCGATATCACAAACGGGTAAATCTGGGATGAAAGTTTTTAAAAGTTTCAAGCGGTTCAATTCTGACCTTATTCTATAAGCGTATTCATCGGTGAATTCAGTACCCAGAATAATATTTTTCATATCCGTCGTATTGGATTTTTTAGCATAGTTAATAAAATCAAGTACGTTATCTCTTGAAATCAATTTCGGGAAAATCTCACGTTCTGAAACGTTACGAATCACTTTAACGACTTTGTAATATTTGGGTGTCGTTTGGTATTGGACATATTGACAATCAAAACAAAGCGGTTTCTCTTTCTCAATCCACGTTTTTATCACTTTTGCCAGACGAGTGAATTTTTCCTTTTTGCCGTCATACGTCTATATGACACAATGATAACCTATCATTTTTATCAACGTCCTTGAAAAAGTCGGGATCGAATCCCGACTTAAAGAGTTTGATTAAGACGTTTTATAAGATGTTTAGACGGATTTGAACGCTTTTACGGGAATCTCTTTATTTCCGTATTTTGCGTTTATCTCAATTATTTCGACGGTTTCGGGATTGTCTAGGGGATAATAGGATTCCCCGATATCCTTTTCAATCCATCCCGTAAGGTTTGCAACTTGACCGAGGATTTTATCATTTCTGAGTGACGTATAACGACCATCCCCGATATCAAAATAGATGGACTCGTTAAGCACGTTGCTACCGTCCTTTCTGACGATGAAATCTCCGTCCTTTTTCGCTGGATAAGTGACTACGGTAATATCGTAGATTGTTATTCTATCGCCTGTTTTGAGTTTGACGTACTTTTTGCCCTTGTATCTATCGGGAATGACCGCCATGAGATTTTTGGGTATGATCTCCGAAACATCGCAAAATGACATATTTCTCACTCCCTTATGAAAGTAGCAATTCCCTTGTAAACGCTATAATAAGCGTCACCGAGTTTAACGATAACGTTGTTACCCATAAGACGGATGATCTCAACGATATCGTTCGTGGTTTTCTCCCCGTCGATAGTGTCAAACTTACAAACCATCTTACAAGTGACACCGCTAACATCGGAGAAACCCGACTTTATCTTATCGTCGGCATAATACAGAATCGAATCGTTGGAAACCTTAACGATTCTGTTAGTGATATTGCCGTCCTTGTCAAAAAGGGGTATTTCCGCATTTCCGTATTCAGTGCTTTTTGCCTTGCTTATGTATTTCATAAGATACAAACTCCGTATTTTATTTTAAAATTTTTAGAAAAAAGTTTTGAAATTGTTTATTATCGGCTTTGTTAGGCTTGAATCGGGAAAAATGAAGAAACCGATTCAAACCTTTTTGAGTGTCAGAATTCATAATATCCGAACCTATCGGAATATTCGGATATCATTTTTAGGAATTCGGGTGATTTCTCATTGATTGCATTGATTGAGTATAATATTTCGATATAGTCATCAATCATCGATTTCGGGCATTTCTTGATTCTTATCATGCTATGCAACGTGTCATATCCAGACATTCATTTCACCCCGAATGATAGGATGATCCCGTTCATTGTCCGTTAGTGCTGACAGTTAAAGGGATGGGGTGAAACACCATCAGCACGATTTACGGATGAACGGGATCGTTCCCCGATACAATCCTAGGATGGATAGGAAAGTAAGAGAACGACCAAAACAGAACCTTTCTTATCCATTTTCCTATTGTATCGGGGATTTGAACTCAAAAATTCATTCTATCTTGACAATATCATAAATGTCCTTGGAATCGATTTCCTTGTAAACATCGGGGTATTGATCACTTATCATTTCCCAGATTCCTATTTCAGAATCTCCGTTATCATTGATTTCAATCGAACCGATATTGTTTATGAAAACTTTGTACTTGCTCATATTCTCACTTACTCCCATTTCTGGATTTCCTTATACATTTCATCAATTTGTTTAGACACGGTTTTAAAGTATTCTTGGAAAATCTTTCTTATTCCGTCGTTCTCCGTCAAGAGTGCCAATCCGATAGAATAACTTGATTCCCATTGGGTGTATGTGTCGTTAATCAATTCGTTGGCTATGTTCCTATCCTTGGATTCGACTAATTCCTTGAATTCGGATATACAGAATTCCAACTTTTTAAGCATGAATTCCATAATTTCAATTGCGATTTGTCCAGATTCCACGTTTTCACCCTTTCAATCGTAAAAATTGATTTTAAGCAACGTTTCATAAAGCACGGTTAAACATTGATCAATCTAGTCTGAATCGAACCTTACTTTTTCTAAATCATATTCAACGTCAGTTATTCTTTCATAAAGATACTTACGGATATTGTTAGAATTCTCAATAAGGATTTTGAGTGTATCATATTCTTGTCTAACGTCGGCTATATTCATTCAATCACCTTTTATGAAATCAAGTTCATTAACGAATATCCCGTATTTCTTAAAATAAGGGATCATCGTATTTTCGAAATAGTTACAGAATTCATCTTGATTGAATTCATATGCTATATCGCCAAAAGTAATTAATTTAGTGAATCCCGATTCTGGAATCGATTTCTATATCTTTATCCAGATTCTATCAGAATCCGTTTCATTCAGATTCAAATAGAATTTTCCGACTCCGTGACCGTTCACGAAATAATAATGATAGTAATCGTAACCCATGAAAACACCTTATTTCTTATGTTTCTTAATCATCTTGTCTAAGAATTCCGTTATTTCTAAACGTTCTTTCAAAGTCAAATTAGACATTGAAAACGCATCTTCCAGATTACGCAAATCCGATAAATCGTATCTATGTTTGGTTACTAATTTGATGTAAAAATCGCACTATGCGACAATTACGGGATCATGTACGGATTCCCAGACTTTAACAGGCTTAGATTTAATACCGTCTTTGATATACTCAACTTTAAAACTCGGAGTCAATCCCATTTTTTCCACATCCTAGGTTAAAAGGTTTGGAAAATGGTTTCAATGGTTTTTCAAAGGTACTTATCCAATCCCACGCAATCGATCAATACCCTTTCTCCGTTCTGGAAATATTCATCCAAAAGGGAATACAGTTTATCAATAAGACGAATTTTCTCAATATTGTTAGCGAATCCAGAACAATTGAATGATTCTACGATTTCATCCATATATTCCAACGCTTGACGATATCTTAGATATCCATCGTTTCTGATTCTATCCATTAACTCATAGCAAGCGGATTCAAGAATCCAGAACGGGGTATAAGTCGGTTCGATATCGATTTCGGGATCGATCACGGGTTTATAATCCACGGTATCACCAATCCTTGAAAAAGCGTGTTGAATCAAAGCAAGAATCACAATGTCCGTTATCCAAAGCGTACATCTCATGACGGGTGAAATAATGAATTGAATTGAATCTTATCATTGGAACACCCGAAAGTACATCATACTGATAGCCGAGAACGGCATTTCTCTTAAAGTAACGCTTGAAATTGTTTACATCCTTTGGAATCGTCATGTTCCAAACTTTCATTTTCGACGTGCCATCCTTATTGTACCTAAAAGTAACAATTTCGTTTCTCATGTTTTCACAACCTTTGAAAAAAGTTTCAAAGGGGTTTGAAAACCGTTTCTTGAATTCGTTTATTCCCAAATGCAATTATTGGAATTGATATAACCGATATCGGTTACAAAATAGACGATCGTCTCATAAAGCAACGTTCCCCGATAGACATCGTAATAATCGATGTCCTTGATTACCGCCTTTGTGCCTTTGGGGTACTTGCGTCCTTTGAACACGGTGACGGTTACACCCTTGAAACGGGGAGCAAGATTAGGATAATAGATATCTCCGAGCCTTGAATCTATCTTGACTTGCATTTTTACCACCTTTCAAAATTCGTACTCCGTGCCATCATCGAACAGGACGGGATCATTAGAATCATCCCAATCATCTTCAAAACCGAAATAATGACCGTAAGCGTCATATCCGAACCTTTCGATGAACGAATCGATGAACATATCGTACAATTCCTTTGATTCGGAAATCGTCAGATTTGCACATTCACGAAAAACCTTGAACGCATTTTGAAGAAACATGATAGCGGTTTCGGGATCAGAATCAAAGTTCTTAACACGCTCATTAATCATGATTTCAATTACAGTCTTGCAATCGTTGTAATTTACAACCATAAAGTCACATCCCTTTAATGAATCAGTTTCAAAGATAAAGGGTTTGATTGACCTTGAACCCCTTGTTTCTTTCAAGGTATTTTCTCAATCCCTTGGAATCGTTTTCATCATCCAAATCCCAATATTTGACGGTGTTTCTATCGCCAATCCTAACAGTCTTAACGACACCACATAACAGATGTTGCCGTTCCAATTCTATTGCAACCTTGGAATCCATGAAACCACATCCCTTTAAGGGGTTTCAAGGGGTTTGGAAATTCGTTTAGTAGGTTTCGGAATCATACCCGAATCTAATTTGAAATTGTTCTTCAATCAATCCGATCAAATGAACCCTTTCGGGGTACGTCATTCCCTTAAAGATAGGAATGATCTGTTCTTCAAAATTGGTGATATATTCGTCAATTTCAATCATTGACAACTTAGGGTTAAGAACGGTGTTCTCAATAAACGCATTCGCAATTGTAAGACAATCGGTATAATCCCTAGTCATGATATTCACATCCCTTTATGATGTATTGAAAGGTTTGATTACAGGTGATGAACGCTTTAAAGTTCATTCTAAATAGTTCCCTTTTTGTGGATTCGTCTTTCGGTGTTTCCTTTCGACGTAATAAGGACACGCTTTAACCGTGTTCACGGCATTTCCTTGTTAGATTCGTACATCACCCCAAGATAGCGAATCTGGGGATCACCCCATCCCGACGTAACACCCCGTCGGGGTAATAGATGGTTACGTGCGCCATCGGTTTTATGATTAAGAGATAGCGTATTTAGTATTTAAAATGTCGTTTTGCGGATTCTGAGTATCTGGAACGGGTTTTCCGAACCCCGGTATTCTATTCATTATATTATTAGATAAAATGATAAATAAATCAGTCACTTTGAACCCGTCCGACGCTCCCGACGGGATCATCGGGTTGGACGTGTCGGATGTGTCCGATGTTCCTTATGTGTCCATTTTCCGCTATTTCCGGATATCCCCGCAATCGCACGTAAATCGATTCTGACGGGGTTTCGTTCTGGGTGGTACTGACATACCTTTTTGAAAGTGTTACGCAAACGGAGCCGAGAAATTTTCAAGCATTTTTAGTATATAAAGAGTATATAAATAAACAGGGTAGACGGATATTTTTTCAATCGCATGAAAAATTTTTCATGCGTGAAAGTGTTACTCGGATGATCCCTAGCGTGTTACTTTCTGGAAAATTCGTGTTACCGACATAACAGGTTTGATGTTATGTTGGTTATGTCGGGTATCGGGTAGGATTTTGTTTTTACTACATTTTAGGATATCCTAAACGCATCC